>Ga0214473_10001122_pt1 | contig 36167 bp, 35 predicted proteins | sample RVTome_7_FD_203509 | JGI IMG/M metagenome (GOLD analysis project Ga0214473, IMG submission 203509) | Soil microbial communities from uranium-contaminated site in the Upper Colorado River Basin, Wyoming, United States - RVT98D197 | ecosystem: Environmental > Terrestrial > Soil > Contaminated >... | reverse complement strand
CGCCTTACCGCCGCAGAATCCCGAAATGGTGCTTTATGCCGCCGCGCAGGCCTGGCTGCCACCGATATTTGCCGGTGTCGTCACGGTCGCAGTCATGTCGGCAATCATGTCCACCGTCGACAGCCAGTTGATCACCGTGACCTCGAGCCTCACGGTCGACACGAACGAGCACTCAGGGACTGCCGCGTTGCCGCGCGCACGCCTCGCGTTGCTCGCATTTTCGGTGCTCGCCGTGCTGCTGGCGATCTGGGCGCCGGAGGCGATCTACAGCCGCGTGCTGTTCGCGTGGAACGCGCTCGGCGCCGCCTTCGGTCCGCTGGTCGTGCTCGCCGTGCTCGGGCGCACGCCGGACCCGCGCGCAGGTCTCGCGAGCCTGCTCACCGGGTTCCTGCTGACCATCGTCTTCTATCTGATGCCCGATGCGCCGGGCGACGTGCTGGAGCGCATCGTGCCGTTCTTTGCGGCGTTGCTGCTCGTCATCGCGCTGGATCGACGCCAGGCGCGCTGATCAGGCCCTCCGGCACGCCGCTTGCCAGTTTCTCGCAGGCATGCCGATAGCCGATCTCGAGCGCACGATCAAAGGCCTTCCAGTCCAGCAGGTCCAGCGACGCGAGCGGCGGCATCAGCAGCAGGTCGCTCTGGCCGCGATGCTCCTGCGTCGCGGTCGTGCTGTTGACCATGCCCGAGCGCCACAGGATCTGCAGGATGTTCGGGCGCCGGCGCCGCCCATGCCCGCGACGAAACAGGTTCCAGAACGACGGCGCCTCGGTCTCCTCGATATCGGTCGTGAACGTCGGGTCGGTGCCGACATCGACCCCGATCACCGGGCCGCGGCCCTTCGCGCGCATGACATCGATCGGCAGGTTGTTGATCGTGCCGCCATCGACGAATACTTCGCCACCGTGGAACACGGGCGGCAGGACGCCGGGGATGGCGACCGAAGCGCGCAGCCAGCGCCACAACGCGCCTTGCTGGTGCACGGCAATGCGGCCGGTGGTCAGGTTCGATGAGACGCAGAAGAACGGCAGGGGCAGGTCCCCGATGTCGATGTCGCCGAACTCGCGGCGCAGCAGTCGCCCGACCTTGCGGCCCGAGACCAGCGACACCAGCGGCAGCGTGAAATCCGAGAGCGGATTGGTGTCGACGAAACAGCGCCGGAACCGCTCGACCAGCTCCGCGTCGCTCCAGTCCGCGGCGACGCCCGCGGCCAGGATCCCGCCCATGCTGCTGCCGCCGACGAGGTCGATCGGCACGCCGTACTCGCGCAGCGCGCGCACCACGCCGAGATGTGCGAAACCACGCGCGCCGCCACCCGACAGCACCAGGCCGACGGCGCGGCCGGTCAGCAGTCGCACGATTCGCGGGACGTCCCCGGCCCCGCGCAGGTGGTGGCAGGGAATTCCGGGCAACGCGGCGCGCCAGCGGGCCGCCGCGCCACTCGCGATGCCGCCCTCGTGCAGCAGCAGTAGTTCGGCGCGCTGGGTGGCGTGTGCGTGCTGGTCCAGGCCGGGCCACGGCCCGGCCACTTCGCCAGCGCGCGCGGCGAGCAGCAGCACGTCCGCCTGGCGCACGCACATTTGCGTCCACGCGGTGTCACCGGGCTCGGCGGCATAGACGACATAGTCATTGCGCAACTCAAGCTCGTGGAACCACTGACTGCTGTGGCGGCCCGCGCGGGCGCTGCCGACCAGCTCGACGCGACCGAGCCGCGCCAGCGCATCGACCAGCGTGGAGGTGAGCGCAGTGAGGTCGAGGACAGGATCGTGCGGCATGACCGCGATCGTGCGCGGTGCCGCCCGCACCGTGCCGCGAGCCTGGACACTCTCGAGGCGCTCTACCGACAGTCGCGCGAGGCGCAGGATCGCCTCCGGATGGCTGAGCAGTTCGCGCTCGAAGATATCCGATGAAAGCCGCGCGAGTTCCGAATCGCGCAGCGCCCGGACGGTCGCGGCGCGCGGGCGTGCGGCGATCAGGCCCATTTCGCCGACACTCTCACCGGCGGTGATGCGACCGACGAGCTCGCCCGCCGGGCCGAAGGCACCGAGGCAGCCGCTCACGACGAAGTAGACGGAATCGGCCGGCGTGCCGGCCTCGAACAGCAGGCTGCCGCCGGGCAGCGTGATCCACTCGAGTTCGGCCACCGCCGCGTCGATCACGGTCTTCGGCAGGCCGGAAAACAAGGGGAGCGACGCCAGCATCGCCCAGGGGTTGCCCCTCGGATCGACCTGGGTGCGTTCGTCCTGGGCGTCCACGGCAGCCGGACGATATCACGGCGTGCGGCTAGAATCGCCGTCGATGGCCGACACCGACCGCAGGCTGCTGGAGCGAATCTGGAAGCAAGTCGCCGCGATCCCGCGTGGTCGGGTCGCGAGTTACGGTGGCATCGCGCGCCGCGCGGGGCTGCCGCGGCGCGCGCGGCTGGTCGGGCACGCCCTGAAGGCAGCTCCCGACGACCTGCAGCTGCCCTGGTACCGTGTCGTCAACGCGCGCGGTGCGATCAGTTTTCCGCCAGGGTCACGCTCGTACCGACTGCAACGCCAGTTGCTGGAACGGGAAGGCGTGCGCTTCCGGAAGGGCCGGGTTGATCTGACGAGTCACGAGGTCACGGACGACCTTGACGCGCTGCTGTGGCGGCCGCGCCCGGACTGATAACATCGAGTGCCGGAGTCCTGGAGCTGATCATGGCGAGTCGTCACGTGGTGTTCTCACACGGCCTCGAAAGCAGCCCGTGGGGCACGAAGATTTCCGCAATGGCCGAAGTCGCGAAGAGCGAAGGCTGGAACGTCGATTCGGTCGATTACCGCGGCGTCACCGATCCGCGCGACCGCGTCACGCGTCTGCTGAGCTTCTGCCGCGACATCCGCGGCGACCTCGTGCTGGTCGGCTCGAGTCTCGGTGGCTATGTGGCGACCTGCGCGTCGGCGCTCCTGCATGCGCGCGGCCTGTTCCTGATGGCGCCCGCGTTCTACATGCCCGGCACCGAGGAGCTGACCGCGAAACCCGCGCCCTGCCCGAAGACGATCGTGCACGGCTGGCGCGACGACGTGGTGCCGGTGGAGAACAGCATCCGCTTCGCGCGCGAGCATTCCGCGACGCTGCACATCCTCGATTCCGATCACCGGCTGCACAGCGAGTTGTCGCTGGTCAACTACGTTTTCGAATACTTCCTGGTCGCCCTCGACCTCCCCAAGCGTCGTTGACTGCTTTCGCGGCACTGGCACCGGGCGGGCGGGCTGGCTCGCTCGCGCCGCCGGAACTTACGCGCTCGCTCGCCACCTCGCCCGTCGCCCGTGCCGCAGCGGAGGCAGCAGCACCGCATGCATGGCAGGCGGGCGGCGAGCAAGCGAATGTCCGATCTTCTGAGCGCGCGAGCCGGCCCGACTGCCATGCATGCAGCGTTGGTCTCAACTGCGGCGACGGATGGCGCGGGCGGCGAGGCGGTCGACAAGTGCGGGGGCGAGCAGCTTCAGCCAGCGCATGGCGCGGCCGCGCAGGGACGTGATCACGAGGCGACGGCGTTGCAGCGCCGCGCGCAGGATGATGGACGCGCATTCATCGGCACTCATGATGCTTGCTTCCTGCATCGGGCTGACGCCCAGCGGCCGCCCGTCCGGGCCGATCGCGCGGCGGTGAATCTCCGAGCGCACGAAATCGGGCGCAACCACGGTGACGCTGACGCCACTGCCGGCGAGTTCGATGCGCAGCGAATCGAAGAAACCGATCATCGCGTGCTTCGACGCGGCGTAGCCGGTACGGGTGGGCACGCCAACCAGGCCGGCGAGGCTCGCGACCGCCACGATCCGGCCGTGCGACGCGGAAAGCGCGGGCAGCGCCTGCCAGGTCAGCCACGCTGCGCCGAGGTAGTTGGTGCGCATCAGGCGCTCCAGCAGCTCCGGGTCCCGAAGCTCATCGAGTCGCGACCACATCGTCGAGCCCGCGTTGTGCAGCAGCATGTCGATCGCCGTGAAACGCGCGAGCGCAGCGCGGATGAGTGCGGTGCAGTCGTCGCGCAGCGAAACGTCCGTCGGCACAATGAGCACCTCCGCGCCGCGCGCGATGCATTCATCCGCGAGTGACGCAAGGCGGTCGACGCTCCTGGACGCGAGCACGAGTCGCGCCCGGGCCGAGGCGAGCGCGAGCGCGAGTGCGCGGCCGATGCCTTCGGATGCGCCCGTCAGGACGACCACCTTGCCTTCGAATGAGTCCATGCCAACTCCCGGCCGGCCTGCGGCGCCGGCCCGCGCAGGATCGCGCTAAACTCCATCGCTTGTCGACCCGGGAGGGCCTTGATGCACGCATGGTGGACGGCCGGAGTGGTTGCGATGCTGGCTGCGACCGCTTGCGGCCAGGCCGAACCTGAGGCCGAGCCGGAGGAGCCGCCGATGAAGGTCGAGGACACGGTGTTCGGCGACCTGGTCGGGACCAAGGAGAAAGCCCGCGACCGGACCAATGCAGCCGTGGACGTACACCGGGCCGCGCTCGAAGCGCAGATCGAAGAGAGCGAAGACGCCAAGCCCGAGGACTGACGCGTGCAGAGAACCCTCGAGCCGGAACTGATGGACGACGCCTGGCAGGCGCAGGCCTACGCGAGCGCCGACTTCAGTGAGCCGAACACCGCTTTCCTGCAGCACTTTACCGGGCGCTTTCCCGATTTCGGGACCGGATCGGTCGTGGATCTCGGTTGCGGACCGGGCGACATTGCGCTGCGCCTGGCGCGACTGTTTCCGCGCTGCGCTGTCACCGGCATCGATGGCTCGGGCGCGATGCTCGCGCTTGCTCGACGCGCGCTCGCGCGGGAACCGGGTCTTGCGGATCGCGTGCGCTTCGAGCAGGCCATGCTGCCGCTTGCCGCCGCGCGGAAGCACGATGCCGTGATCAGCAACAGCCTGCTGCACCACCTGCCGGATCCGTCGGCGCTGTGGAGCACGGTGTGCGCCATGGGCCGGCCGGGAGCTGCGGTGCTGGTCATGGACCTTGCGCGACCGGAAAGCGATGCGGCGGCCCGCGCCATCGTGCAGCGTCACGCGGGAGCGGAGCCGGAAGTGTTGCGCCAGGACTTCTACAACTCGCTGCTCGCCGCATTCGAGCCCGACGAGGTTGCTGGCCAGTTGCGCGTCGCCGGGCTCGCCGCGCTGCAGGTCGCGACGGTGTCCGACCGGCATTTCCTGGTCAGCGGGCAACTACCGGCGTGAAGCGCCTGCTCGGCCTCGACCGCACGTTGATGTGGGCGCTGCGTGGCGTCCTGCGCGTGTTCGTGCGCGCCACGGTCGCGCCGGAAGATGCGCTGGTGCGCCTGCACGGCCGGGCGCGTTCACTGCTGTACGTGCTCGAGGAGCGCAGCGTATCGGACCTGCTGGCGCTGGAGCAGGCCTGCACCGACGGCAAGTTGCGGCGGCCCAGCAAGCGCCTGCAGCTGCGCGGGTTGCGGCTTCCGCGGTCGTTGGTAGCGCTCGAGCGTCGCGCCGGCGCGCTGCGCCGCCGTGCCGACCGGCGCACGCCCGCGGAGCTCGCGCTCGCGGTCGCTGCGGCCGGCGAAGATCCGGCGCTCGAGCTCGACATCGTGCCGGTCGCGGTCTACTGGGGCCGCGCGCCGCAGCGGGAAAGATCCTGGCTGCGCCTGATCCTGTCCGAGAACTGGGCGCTGGTCGGCCCGTTCCGGCGCCTGCTGTCCATCGTATTCAACGGCCGCAGCACCTTGATCCGCTTTGGCGAGCCGCGCGCACTGCAGAGCTATTCCTCGACCGGCGCCGATGGCGCGCGCGGTGCGCGCCGGCTGCTCAAGGAGCTGCGCGCCGAGTTCCGGCACATGCGCGCCGATACGCTGGGTCCGGACCTGTCGAGGCGGCGCGCAATTGTCGCGCAGGTGCTGCGCACGCGGGCCGTGCGGCAGGCGGTGCGCCAGGAAATCCGGGATTCCAGGGCCTCGCGCCGCGACGGCTTGCGCGCCGCGCGCCGTCATGCGCTCGAGATCGCCGCGAACTATTCGCATGCATTCGTGCGCGTGGCCGAGAGGATCCTCAATTACGCGCTCACCCGGATCTACGACGGCGTCGAAGTCAGGAACGCCGAATACCTCGACCGCCTGCCGCCAGCCTGCGAGATCGTCTACGTTCCCTGTCATCGCAGTCACATCGACTACCTGCTGCTTTCCTATGTGATCTACCGGCGCGGCTACGCGGCGCCCTATGTCGCGGCCGGGATCAACCTGAACCTGCCGGTCATCGGCCGGCTGCTGCGAAAGGGTGGTGCATTCTTCATTCGTCGCAGTTTCCAGGGCAGCAGCCTGTATCCGACCGTGTTCATGAAGTACGTCGATGTGATGATGAATCGCGGGCATGCGATGGAATTCTTCATCGAAGGCGGCCGCAGCCGCACCGGCCGCCTGCTGCAGCCGCGCACCGGCATGCTGGGGATGACGATACGCAGTTTCCTGCGCGATGCGCGGCGCCCGGTCGCCTACGTCCCGGCCTATTTCGGATACGAGCGCCTGCTGGAGGGCGAGTCCTACATCGACGAGTTGTCGGGCCGGCCGAAGAAGAAGGAGACTGTCGGCGGCCTGCTGCGCGTCTTGCCGCAGTTGCGCCGACAGCTCGGCCGCGTGTACGTCAGCTTCGGCGAGCCCGTGCTGCTCGATGCCATGCTGGACCAGCTGAAACCGGACTGGCGCAGCGACGTGAGGGACGAGAGTGCGCGGCCGGCCTGGTTTGGTGACGCGGTCGACACGGTCGCCCGCGAGATCATGCGCCGGATCAACTCTGCCGCGGCGGTGACGCCGATCAATCTCCTGTCAGTTGCGCTGCTGGCGACGCCACGGCAGGCAATGCTCGAGACCGACCTCGAGAAGCAACTGCAGCTGTACATCGACCTGCTGCGCGATTTCCCGTATTCGCCGGATGTTTCGGTCGCGGCGGACGATGGTGCATCGATCATCCGGCGCGGCGAGCAGATGGGCATGCTCGAGCGGCGCGCGCATCCGCTCGGCGACATCCTCCGGATGGTCGAGCAGAATGCGGTGCTCGCCACTTACTATCGCAACAACGTACTGCACCTGTTCGCGGTTCCCTCACTGGTGGCCTGCGCATTCCTGAACAATTCGACGATGCGGCACGAGGACGTGCAGCGACTGGTCTGGCGCGTCTACCCGTACATCCGTGCCGAACTCTTCCTGCGCTGGCGCGAGGAGGAATTGCCCGGTGTCGTTGACGGCGTGCTGGCCGCATTTGCGAGCCACGGCCTGCTCGAGCGCGGTGCCGACGGCGCGACGTGGCGGCGCCCGACCACGGGCAGCGCGGAAGCCGTGCGGCTGTCGGTGATGGCGCAGGCGACGGTCCAGACGATCGAGCGCTACTACCTGGCGATTGCCTTGCTGCTGCACGGCGGGCGCTCGACGCTGACGCCCGAAGCGCTGGAGAAGCGCTGCGTGACCATGGCACAGCGCATGTCGGTGCTTTATGGGCTTGCGGCCCCCGAGTTCTTCGACCGGGCCATGTTCCGCGATTTCATCGAGTTGCTGCGCCTGCGCGGGGTGGTCCGCCTGGACGCCGACGGGCGCCTGACCTACGACGAGTCGTTGCTCGCAGTGGCCGAGGACGCCCGAATCGTGTTGTCCGAGCAGATCCGCAACAGCATTCTCCAGGTGACCCACAGCTGAGTGACCGCGGCATTTTGCACTGCAAAGCAGGGCCGCAAGCCAACTCGTGGCCAGCTAGCCTGCTATGGGCACCGCGACCGCTGTAATATTCAGGACAGGGACGCGACTAACAAGGTGGGCTGGTGGCTCCATTCGTGCCACCGGACCCGTGCACTTCTCGACCGATCCTGTCCTGGGGAACAACATGAGCATGACATCCACCCGACTCCCGCTGCGCTCGCTGCGTGGCGTGGTGCAGGCGACCCTGGTCGCCGCCGCCTTTGTGCCAGACGCAGCGCAAGCCATCGACTTCAGCGCCGGTGGCTGGACGGGCAGTCTCAACACCACATTGTCCTGGGGACAGCTGTATCGCGACCAGAGCCGCGATGCGCGCCTGATCGGCACGGCTGACGGCGGCACCGGACGTTCGGTGAACATCGACGACGGCAACCTCAACTTCAGCGAGGGCCTGGTCTCGAACGCGTTCAAGGCCGTTTCCGAGCTGTCGCTGGATCGCGGCAACTTTGGCCTGTTCGTGCGCGGCTCGGCGCTGCACGACGAGGCGATCGACAGCGATGACACCGAGCGCACGATCGTCTCCGAGGATGGAAAGACGCTGGCCGGCTCCTACATGCGCCTGCTCGATGCATTCGTCTACGGACGCTGGGACCTCAGCGGTCACGAGCTCGAGATCCGCGCTGGCAACCAGGTGGTGAACTGGGGCGAGAGCACCTTCATCCAGGGCGGCATCAACAACGCAATCAATCATTTCGACGTCTCGGCCCTGCGCGTGCCGGGATCCGAGCTGCGCGAAGCTTACCTGCCGCAGCAAATACTGAAGGCATCGTTCGCGCTGTCGGAAAACCTGACCGCCGAGACTATCGTGCTGTTCGACTGGGATGCGACCGCGCCGGAGCCGGTCGGCACCTATTTCGCTGCCAACGACTTCGTGCCGCGCGGCGGCGACCAGGTGTTCCTGGGATTCGGCGCCTTCTCGGACCAGGGCGTCGATTACCGGCCGCTCGGCGGCCCGTTCATCGCCGACTTCCAGGCCGTGCCGCGCGACCCGACCATCCATCCAGATGATTCCGGCCAATACGGCCTGTCGGTGCGTTGGTTCCTGCCGGACATCAGCCAGGGCACCGAACTCGGATTCTTCTTCGTCAATTATCACAGCAAGCTGCCGCTGATCAGCGGGCGCACCGGCACACAGGCCGGCATCGGCAACTCGCTTGGCACGCTGACCACGGTCGCAGCGACGGCCCGCGGCCTGGCGGCCGGCCTGCCATTTGCCGGGGCGGTTGCGGCCGCTGCCGGCGCCGGCGTCGCCACCGCGGCCGCAAACGGCGGCAACCTGACGCTTGCGACCGCGACGCAATACGCAACGATTGCCGGCAACACGGTGCTTACCGGTGGCAGCGTGTCGACGCAGGCCTCGAATCTCGCGACCCACGAGTATGCGAAGACCGCCGGCTACTTCACCGAGTATCCGGAAGATATCAAGCTCTTCGGCGTCTCGTTCAACACCCAACTCGGCACCACCGGCGTCGCGCTGCAGGGCGAGGTGTCGTACCGCCAGGATGCACCGCTGCAGTTCGACGACGTCGAGCTGCTGTTCGCGGCGTTGACGCCATTCGAGGCCGTGGCGCTGGCGGCACAAGGCGTGCCGATGCCGAGTGTCTGCACACCGGCGCTGCCGACGCTCACGCGCTGTGGCCAGATGGGCGGTTTTGGCGTCAATCAGGTCGTTCAGGGCTGGGATTACTTCGACGTCTGGCAGGGCCAGATGACGGCGACCAAGGCCTTCCCGCCGATGCTGGGCGCGGCGCAAGTCATCGCGGTGCTCGAGGTGGGCGCGACGCATGTCGACGGCTTCCCGGACAAGCTCGCGGGCGGCCCGGTTGGTCGCGGAATGCGCCTCAATGGCCCCGGCACCTCGGTGTCCGGCAATGGCCTGCTGGCCGGACGCCATTTCGGCGAAGTCGAGCCGCAGTACCGGTTTGCGGATGCGGACTCGTGGGGATATCGGCTGGCGACGCGCTTCGATTATCTGGGGTTGATCGGAACCTGGAACTTCACGCCGCGCGTGGTCTGGTCGCACGACGTATCCGGGACCAGTCCCGGGCCGGGCGGCAACTTCGTCGAGGATCGTTACGGCGTCACGCTGGGCGTCGGCGCGAGTTACCAGTCGAGGCTCGAATTCGATGTCAGTTACACGCGATTTGGCGGCGCCAGCCGCTACAACGAGTTGACCGATCGCGACTTCCTCGCGGCAACCGTCAAGTACTCGTTCTGAACCGGCCGGAGATCCGTCATGATGAATTCAAAGAACATGCTGCGCCTCGGCCTGCTGGCCTTCACCTGTGCCGCCACGATTGCAACGGCGGCCGTCACCTCGCAGCAGGCCGCGCGGCTCGGCGCCGACCTGACGCCGATGGGTGCGGAGAAAGCGGGCAATTCAACCGGGACGATCCCGGCCTGGACCGGCGGCATCACGACGCCGGCGCAGGCAGGTGCGCCAGGCTTCAAGACCGGTGGGCACCACCCGGATCCATACGCCACTGACAAGCCGCTCTACAAGATCGATGCGTCCAACATGGCGCGTTACGCGGCGAACCTGACCGCTGGCCACAAAGCCCTGCTGTCCGCGTACAAGACCAGCTACTTCATGAATGTCTATCCGTCGCACCGCAGCGCCGCATTCCCGCAGCGCATTTACGACGCGACCAAGGCCAATGCCAGTTCCGGGAAACTGACCGGCGGCGGCACGGGCGTGACCGGTGCGATCATCGGCGTGCCGTTCCCGATCCCGAGCGAGGGTGTCGAGGTGATCTGGAACCACATCCTGCGCTTCCGGGCCGAGATCGCGGAACGCATCATCGGCCAGGCCGCGGTCAGCCGTACGGGCGATTACAACCTGGTGAAGTTCCATGACGAGACGATGGTCGGTTACAGCCTGCCGGGCGCGACCGAGGCCGGCCTCGACAACACCGTTCTGTACTTCATCCAGGAGACCATCTCGCCGGCGCGGCTCGCGGGCGAAATCCTGCTGGTGCATGAGACGCTGGACCAGACCAAGGAGCAGCGCCGCGCCTGGCTGTACAACCCGGGCCAGCGGCGCGTGCGTCGCGCCCCGAATGTCGCCTTCGACAATCCGGGCACGGGCTCGGACGGGCTGCGCACGGCGGACCAGTTCGACATCCTGAACGGCAGCCCGGAACGCTATGAATGGAAGCTGGTCGGCAAGCAGGAAATCGTCGTCCCGTACAACGCGTACCCGCTGCACAGCGAAAAGCTGAAGAACCGCGACATCATCAGGCCGCTGCACATCAACCAGGACCATGCGCGCTACGAGCTGCACCGGGTCTGGGTCGTGGACGCGGTGCTCAAGCCGGGCCAGCGGCATATCTACAAGCGCCGCACGTTCTATGTCGACGAGGATTCCTGGCAGATCCTCGTGGTCGATTGCTACGACGACCGCGATCAGCTGTGGCGGATCCAGGAGGGGCACTCGATCAACTACTACGAGATCCCGACCTTCTGGACGACACTCGAGACGACCTACGACCTCCGGGCGGGACGCTACCTCGCGCTTGGCCTCGACAACGAGGAGCCGCAGACCGTGAATTTCTTTGCCAAGCGGACGGCGGCTGATTTCACGCCGGCAGCGATCGCACGGCGCGGCACGCGCTAGGGAGCTGATCGGAGGTTCCCCGACGTGAGGCGCGTTTTGGTGCTGTTGGCGCTCGCGGCTGCGCCGCAGGCGTTGCCGCAGGATCTCGACGCGGAGGATCCCGCCGCCTGGCCGTCGATCATCGCGCCGCTGGCCGTGAAATCGCTGCTGATCGACCTCGCGCGTGCCGGCAGTCGCGTCTTTGCCGTCGGCGAACGCGGTCATGTGCTGTATTCGACCGACGCGGGACGGAACTGGACGCAAGTCGCGGTGCCCGGCAGCGCCAACCTGACCGCGGTTCAGTTCGTCGACGAAAAACATGGCTGGGCAGTCGGCCACGCGGAGATGATCCTGCGCACGGAGGACGGCGGCGACAATTGGCAGCGAGTGCACTTCGCGCCCGAAAACCAGCAGCCGCTGCTCGACGTCTGGTTCGCGGATACCGAGCACGGGCTCGCGATAGGCGCTTATGGCGTCGTCTACATGAGCGCCGACGGCGGACGCGTCTGGAGCCAGATCCCGTTCGAGCCGGAGCCGCTTGCCGGTGCCGAGCAGGTGCCGGCGGATGAGGAAGGGATGGAAGCGGAGGTCGACCTCGGCTTCGAATTTCACCTCAATGCGATCGAACGCGGCCCGGGCCAGCGCCTGTACATCGGCGCGGAGGCGGGGCGCATCTTCCGGTCAGATGACGAAGGCACGACCTGGCGGGAACTGCCGTCGCCCTATGACGGATCCTACTACGGGATCCTGCCGCTCGACGGCGACGCCCTGCTCGCGTACGGGTTGCGCGGCAACCTGTTCCGCTCGGACGACGGTGGCATGACCTGGACCGGGATCCCGACTGGCACGGTTGCGCTGCTGACTTCGGCTGCGCGCATCGACGCGGACACGGTGATCATCTCGGGCATGGCCGGCGTGTTGCTGATCAGTCATGACGGCGGCCGCAACTTCACGCTGACGCAGCAGGAGGATCGCAAGGCGATCTCGGCCGTGCTGCCTTCCGGCGACGGCGAACTCATCGTGGCCGGTGAAGGCGGCGTGCGCAGGCTGCCGATTCCGGCGCAGGGGGCAGGACAGTGAGGGAATCGGGCGACGCCAGGATCGCAGCATTGCTCGAGCCCCACGTATTCGGGCACCGCACGCTGATCCTCAGCCTGTTCGCGCTCGTCACCGTGGTGCTCGGCTGGATCGCGGTCACGGGACTCAGGCTCGACACCAACTTCATCAAGCAGCTGCCGCTCGAGCACGAATACATCCAGACCTATCTGGACCACAAGGTCGAGTTCGGCGGCGCCAACCGGCTGCTGATCGCACTGGTCGCGCGCGACGGCAACATGTTCACGCCCAAGTTCTTCGAGGCGCTCAAGATCGCGACCGACGAGGTGTTCTTCATCGAAGGCGTGGACCGCTCGCGCGTGCAGTCCCTGTGGACGCCGAACACCCGTTACACCGAGGTCGTCGAGGGCGGTATCGAGGCCGGAGACGTGATCCCGTCCGATTTCCAGCCGGACGCCGAAGGCCTCAAGCGCGTCAAGGAGAACATCCTCAAGGCCGGCATCGTCGGGCGCCTGGTCGCAAACGACTTTTCGGGTGCTATGGTCAGCGCACAACTGCTTGACGCCGACCCGGAGACCGGGGCACCGGTGGACTACATCGGCATCTCCAAGGAACTCGAAGAGAAGGTACGCGCCCGCATCGAGGGTGCGGGTCTCGAGGTCACCGTCACGGTTCCGGTGTCGGTGCACATGATCGGGTTCGCCAAGGTCGTCGGCGACGTTGCCGCCGGCGCCCTGTCCGTCATCACCTTTGCAATCGTCACGGTCGGGCTCACGCTGCTGTTCGTCTGGGTGTACATCCAGTCGCTGCGCATCGCGCTGGTGCCCGTGGTCTCGTCGCTGGTGGCGATGGTCTGGATGCTGGGCCTGCTGGTGATCCTCGGCTACGGCGTGGACCCGCTCGGGATCCTCGTGCCGTTCATCATCTTCGCGATCGGCACCAGCCACGGCGTCCAGAAGATCAGCGCCGTCAGCGACGCGGCGATGTCCGGGTCCGACAGCAACGAGGCCGCGCGCCGCACTTTCCGCCTGCTGTTCCTGCCGGCGATCGTTGCGCTGCTGGCAAACCTGGTTGCATTTATCACGATCCTGCTGATCCCGGTGCAGGTGATCCGCGAGATGGCCGTAACCGCCAGCCTCGGAATCGGCGTGATCATCCTGACCGACCTGGTCCTGCTGCCGGTGCTGGTTTCCTACGTGCCGATCACCGACCGTTTCCGGGAACGCGTCGCGCGTCGCCAGCGCGCGCTGCAGTCGGTCTGGAACGGGCTCGCGAGGATCACGAGGCGCGGGCCGGCGGCCGGCATCATCGGCATTGCAATCGTGCTCGGCGTTCTGGGATTCATCAAGGGGCGCGAGACGCCGATCGGCGATACCCAGGCCGGGGTACCTGAGCTGCGCGCTGATTCGCGCTACAACCGCGACAGCAACCTGATCAGCAATCGGTTCTCCATCGGAACCGACATCATCAATGTGATCGTCGAGACGCGGCCCGACGGCTGCATCGCGTTCCCGATCATCGACGCGATCGACCGTTTCGCGTGGCACATGGCAAACGTCGAAGGCGTGCGCGACGTCATGAGCCTGGCCGGCGTTTCCAAGGTGGTCAGCGCCGGCTGGAGCGAGGGCAGCCTGAAGTGGCGCAACCTGCCGCGCGACGAACGCCAGCTCGTCCAGGCGCAGAGCTACATCGAGACCAGCACCGGCCTGCTGAACCGGGACTGCAGCGTGATGCCGGTGATGCTGTTCCTGTCCGATCATCGCGCCGAGACGATCGAGCGCGTCGTCGCGGCGGTCAAGGACTACCGCGAGCACGTACCGACCGAGGGCGTGACCTACCGGCTCGCCACCGGTAACGTCGGCGTCATGGCCGCGCAGAACGAGGAGGTCATGGACAAGGAATTCGTGATCCTCGGATGGGTGTTCGCCGCGGTCACGATCATGTGCCTCGTGAATTTCCGCTCCATCATCGGCACGGTCATGGTGATCCTGCCGCTGCTGCTCGTGTCGGTCCTGGTCTACGCGGTGATGGCCTACGTTGGCATTGGGCTCAAGGTGAACACGCTGCCGATGGTTGCGCTGGGCGCGGGAATCGGCGTGGATTACGGCATTTATCTTTTCAGCCGCATGCAGGAATTCCTGCGCCGCGGCGAAACGGTACAGCAGGCTTATCTCGGCGCGCTGCGCGTGACGGGCGCGGCGATATTCTTCACGGGCGTCACGCTCGCCATCGGCGTCGCGACCTGGGTATTCTCGCCGCTGAAGTTCCAGGCCGACGTGGGCCTGATGCTGACCTTCATGTTCCTGGTCAACATGCTGGGCGCGATGCTGCTGCTGCCCGCGCTGGGCGCCTGGCTGCTGCCCGCGAAGATTCCGGCTGCGGCGACGCCCGCGGGCTGACCACGATCCTCAGTCGAGCTGGGGGCGCGCGCGCAGGCGCTTGGCGTCCTTGCGCAGGCGCTTGCCCTCGAGCCTGCGGACGCGCGCGGCCCGGCCCGGCCGTGTGGGCTTGCGGATCCTGGGCGCCTCGCGCGCCCGCTCGACCAGTTCAACCAGCCGGCTGAGTGCGTCGCGCCGGTTGGCCTCGCGGCTGCGGTGCCGGTGGGCCTCGAGCACGATTTCGTCGGACAGCGTCAGGCGCCGGCCGGCAAGCGCGCGCAGCCGTACCTTGCCGGCGTCATCAAGGAGCGACGATGCACTGACCGCGAAGCGCAATTCGCAGGCCGTTGCGACCTTGTTGACGTTCTGGCCGCCGGGGCCCGGGCTGCGTACAAAGCTGAGCGCGTACTCGCCCTCGGGAATGCGCAGGCGCGCGCTTCCGGTCACCGTCAGTCCTGCCGATCGGTAGACGGCATGATCGGCTGCGTCGGGAGCGGCGCCAGTTTCGATGCCGGTACGTTGCCCTCGAGGATCCTGATTTCGCGCTGAGGCGGGGGAATCGTCACGCCGTTTTGCCTGAACAGCGCCCAGATCCTGCGATTGACGTCCGAGCGGATGTTGTTGACGCCCTCGGCCGGATCGCCGATCCAGAAGCGCAGCTCGATCTCCATGCCGAAGTCAGCGAACTCCATCAGGCGCGTTACCGGCGGCGGGTCGCGCAGGATGCGCGGGTGATCGGCGGCTTCGAGCAGCAGCTTCAGGGCCAACTCGACATCGTCCGCATAGCTGATGCGCACCGGCACGCGCAGCCGCACCTTCGGGTTACCGTAGCTCCAGTTGATCAGCGGATTGGTGATCACGTTCTGGTTCGGCACGAGCGTCGCGACGCCATCGCGGTCGCGGATCACGATATGACGGGCGCGCAACTCCTCAACCCAGCCGAAACCGGTCGTGCTGGTACCGGTCGTACCAGTGAAGCTGATCACGTCGCCCGGCTTGATGGAACGGTCCAACAGCAACACGAATCCGCTGACGAAGTTGGCGGCGATCGCCTGCAGGCCGAAGCCGAGGCCGAGGCCGATGGCACCGGAAAACACCGTCAGCGCGGTCAGGTCGACGCCCGAAGCCTGCAGCCCCAGCAGCGCGCCAAAGCCGATCAGGAAGGCATAGGCGAACTTGCCGATGCCGATCCGCGTGGACGGCGCCAGTTCCTGGATCGCGTTGATTCGCCGGTCGATCCAGCGCGCGACCCAGACACTCGCGACGACGTATACGGTGACCGTGGCAAGCGCCTTCAGGACGGACCATATCGTGATTCGCGTCGCGCCCGCCGAAAGCCCGACCGACTCGAGTGCTGCCACGATCGTGTCGAGCCATCCCAGGAGCTGCATCGCCGCAACCAGCCAGATGACGAGCGTGACGCGCAGTTCCCAGGCCTTGATGCGCAAGCCCTGGCCCAGCGACAGGCGCAGCAGGAACACCAGCAGGCGGATCACGGCCAGTGTGACCAGCAGCAGCCAGATGGCCTCCAGCCCGGCCGTCGGCTGACCCGACGTGACCAGCAGCGGCCTGGCGGCGGCGATGATCAAGAGCCCCAGGAGGTACGGGGCGATGATAGCCAGTGCGTCAATTGCGGGGCCGCGCGGACTCTTGCCGGTGTCCGGCCGCGACAGGTACCAGCGCCGACCCCACACGACGCCGGCGACCACGAGCAGGATGACCGCCGCGATCACGCCGATCTGCGCGATGCCGGCCATCTGGTACAGGCGTTCGATCGGCTGGGTCAGTTCATTCATGCATTCAGGTCCGGAATCAACTCGCTTTCGAGTCGCATGATCTGGTCCTTGAGCAGCAGCTTGCGCTTCTTCAGGCGCCGCAGCTGCAGTTCGTCGACATAGATGTCCATCGACAGGCGGCAGATCACGTCGTCGAGATCACGGTGCTCGATGCGCAATTCGCGCAGGCGTTGCATACGCTCGAACAGCTGGGTGTTGACCTTGTCGTCGTCCGTCATGCCGGCTCGGCGTCGGTCTCAAGTTCGGGAAACGGCGGGTCCGACCACACGGACCGGACCGACCCCGGAAGCTTAGCCAATCGCCCTGGCGGATTCCACGGATTCGCCGGGTCGTGGAAGTCGGAACCGACCGAGCCGGCCAGGCCGCTGCGCACGGCCAGTGACACGGACTGATCGCGGTCGCGTATGCCGCCGCCGCCGGTCACGACCTCGATCGCGCAGCCGCCCGCGGCCGCGAATTCTGCGCACAGTTCGCGCCGCGCGCCCGCCGACAACGGGTAGCGCATCGGGTGTGCGATGACCGCCCGGCCGCCCGCCGCGGCAACCCAGCCGGTGGCCTCCTCGAGCGATGGCCATTCGGTTGCCACATGGCCGGGCCGGCCGCGCGCCAGCCACCGGTCAAATGCGGTGCCAAGGTCGCGCGTGACGCCGAGCGCCACCAGCGCGCGGGCAAAGTGGGTGCGTGTCGGCTGGCGGGTGGCGGCGCGAACCGCAGCGAGCGCCTCCTGTCCTGGCGCACCGGCAGCAGTGAGTCGTCGCGCAATGCCCTCGGCCCGCGCCTCGCGCAGCGCCTGCAGGCGGTCCAGGCCGCGAATGAGCAAGGCTGCGCGCGGATCGATGGCAAGGCCCAGGATGTGCAGGGTGCGCCCCCGCCATGCGACGGACAGCTCGACGCCGGCGACCAGCGCCACGCCCAGCTGCCTTGCGGCCGCGTCGGCTTCGTCGAGACCTGCGGCCGTATCGTGGTCGGTCAGTGCCATCAGCCGGACACCACAACTGGCCGCGTAGGCGACCAGCGCAGCGGGGCTCAGCATCCCGTCCGACGCGGTCGAGTGCAGATGCAGGTCCACCGCCGAGCGTGGATTCATATGGGCCGTGGACCGAGCCCGACGGTGTCGACCGAATCGGCGGTCAGCACGACAAAGCCGCGGCGCCGGCTGAAGCCATCTTCGGTGTAGTCGAAGACATAGGTGCGCCGCCAGGCCAGCGGCGCGCCGGCATGACGCACCAGTTTCAGGTGGTGTATCGACACGGTGCCATCGAGCATCTGCACGCGCGCGCTGGCGCAGGTGTCCATCGCGATGCGATTCGCCAGTTCGCGGGCCGCGAGGCTCGAGTGCCAGAAACCCGCGAGCGCCGCGAGCAGGGTCACTGCGAGCACGAGCTCCCAGTTCATCGCAGCGCGGCCAGCCAGTCGCGGTCGGGATCGGCGTAGGCGACGAAATGCGGATTCAGGGTTTCCTCGCGATCGTTGTATGACAGCGGTTGTCCGTCGAGCCGGACCACGTGGCCGCCGGCCTGCTCGAGCACGCATTGGCCCGCAGCCGTGTCCCACTCGCGGGTGGGGCCCAGCCTCGGGTAGACATCGGCCAGACCCTCGGCGACCAGGCACAGCTTCAGCGAACTGCCGACCTCGACGAACTCGTGTGAACCGACGCGCGCAAGGAAACCGTCCAGCGAGCTGCCACGGTGCGACCGGCTGCCGACGATCCGCACCGGGCCCGGTCCGCAGCGCGCGACGCGGATCGCGCGTCCCGCGGTCTCGGCGTCGGAGCGGAATGCGCCGAGGCCCTCGCCAGCGTAATAGTCGCGTTCGAGCGCCGGCGCATGCACGACGCCGAGTACCGGGCGCCGAGCATGAACCAACGCGATATTCACGGTGAATTCGCCATTGCGCTGCACGAATTCCCTGGTGCCGTCCAGCGGATCCACCACCCACAGCCAGTCCCAGGCCGCACGCGTGGACCAGGGGACCTCAGCCGATTCTTCCGACAGCACGGGAATCTCCGGCGCGAGGCGACGCAATCCCGCCAGTATCAGGCGCTCGGATTGCAGGTCGGCCTCGGTCAGTGGCGAGCGGTCGCTTTTTTCGGCGACCGTGAACGATGATGCGTACACCTTGAGTATGGAGCGGCCGGCCTCGCGGGCGAGTGCCGTTACGTCGAGCAGGAGCCGGTGCAGGTCGGGAATCATCCGCCCGCCGGCGATCCCTGGGGGCTACCTTCGGGTCTGCCACCGCCATGCCGCCGGCGTCGCCGTCGGCGCTTCTTGGCTGGCGCCGCATCATCGGTCGGTGTCGCAACCGGTGCGACCGGTATCGCGATGGCGCTGCGTTCGGTGCGCGCGGGCTCGTAATGCGGCCTGCCGCCGCGGCGATCATGACGACCCGATCCGGGCCGCGGATGGTGGCGCGGCGGCGGTCCATCCTCGTCCTCGCCGTTCACGTCGCGCGGTGCCAGGTAGCCGGGCTTTAGCAAGGGCAATTCGGCGGGGTCGAAGCTGCCGAGCGGTATGCGGTGGCCGATGAACGACTCGATGTCCGGCAGCGAGACGACATATTGCTCGCAGCCAAAGCTGACGGCATCGCCCGCCGCGCCGGCGCGCGCGGTGCGGCCGATGCGATGGACGTAATCCTGCGCATCCTGCGGCAGGTCGTAGTTGAAGACGTGGCTGACGTCCGGAATGTGCAGCCCGCGGGCGGCGACGTCGGTCGCGACCAGCACCGCGAGCTTGCCTTCGTGGAACTCGCGCAGCATCCGCATGCGCTTGCGCTGCGGCACGTCGCCGGACATCGCGGCCGCGACGACGCCATTCGCGCGCAGCACGCGTTCGAGGCGCTCCGCGAGGCGCTTGGTGTTGACGAAAACCATCGTGCGGGTTGCCGCCATGGTCGTCAGCAGGTGCACGAGCAGCGGCGCCTTTTCCTCCATCGCCGGGTAGTACATGACCTGGCGCACCCGTTCGACCGTGACGCGCTCGGGCTCGATGCGGATCAGTTCCGGGTCATTCATGTGCTCGTAGGCGAGTTCCAGCACGCGATGCGACAGCGTCGCGGAGAACATCATGTTCAGGCGGTATTCGGGCGCGGGCAGGCGGCGCAGCAGGTAGCGGATGTCCTTGATGAAGCCCAGGTCGAACATCCGGTCGGCCTCGTCGAGGACCATGACCTGCGTGTGACGCAGGTCGAAGACGTGCTGCTTGAAGTAATCGATGATGCGCCCGGGCGTGCCGATCAGCACGTCGACGCCGGCCTGCAATTCCCGGCGCTGCTTGTCGTAATCGACGCCGCCGTAGGCCAGGCCGAGGTTCAGTTCGGTGTATTGCCCGAGGATCTCGGCATCGCGATGGATCTGGATCGCGAGTTCGCGCGTCGGCGCCAGCACCAGTGCCCGCGGCGAGGTGCCGGGCCGGTCGGCGGAGGCGGGATAGCGCAGCAGATGGGTGTACAGCGCCACCAGGAAGGCGGCGGTCTTGCCGGTGCCGGTCTGGGCCTGGCCCGCGACATCGAGCCCCGCCAGCGCGCGTGGCAAAGTCTGGGCCTGGATGGGGGTGCAGCGCTCAAAGCCGGCATCGGCGATGCCGCGGGCCACGGATTCGGGTAATTGCAGGCCGGTAAACGACAGTTCCGAGAATTGCTGCTCTGTCACTTGGCCTCTTCTGTCGAATTCATCGCTTGAAAAATGCTCTCCGACGCGCTACAAAAGCACCTGAGCATCGCGGTTCCCCGCAAATATCCGCGTCCACCGGCACTCCGGCAGCGTCCCCAACAGGACCCCGGGCATGTGCTAACACCCTGACAGGCAGCCAGAGTTTCAGCGCCAGAATCCTTATTGTGCCGTATCGGGCGTTCGCCCGTCACCGATCAACCCTAGACCAGGAGAAACCCCCGCGTGAGCGGTAATATCGTCCACACTTCCGACGCCACATTCGAGTCCGATGTCCTCAAATCGGACTTGCCTGTCCTTCTCGATTTCTGGGCCGAATGGTGCGGGCCCTGCAAGGCCATCGCCCCGATCCTCGACGACATAGCCAACGACTATGCGGGCCGGGTCAGGATCGCCAAGCTGAATATCGATGACAACCGCCAGACACCGGTCAAGTACGGTGTGCGCGGCATTCCGACGCTGATCCTGTTCAAGAACGGCACTCCCGAAGCGCAACAGGTCGGCCTGGTCGGGAAATCGAAACTCGCAGCCCTGCTGGACCAGCACCTGTGAGGGGCTATCTCGGCAACCAGGCGCGCAATCGCCAAAAGGGTCACCGCAATCGTGGCGGTGGTGGTGGGCCGCGTCACGGCCAGGAAGGACTGCCGGTCGACGATCACATGGACGGCTCTGAAGGCGACACCATTTCACCGGAGGAGCTGGCCGCATCGCGCAGCTCCATGAACCTGACCGAGCTGAAGACGAAGCCGGTCCACGAGCTGGTGACGATGGCCGAGTCCATGGGACTCGAGAACATGGCGCGCCAGCGCAAGCAGGATGTGATCTTCTCGATCCTGAAGGCGCACGCGCGCAGCGGTGAGGACATTTACGGCGACGGCGTGCTCGAGATCCTGCAGGACGGATTCGGCTTCCTGCGCTCGGCGGACAGCTCCTACCTGGCGGGACCGGACGACATCTATGTCAGCCCCAGCCAGATCCGGCGCTTCAACCTGCGCACCGGCGACACGATCTCGGGGCTGATCCGCCCGCCGAAGGACGGCGAGCGCTATTTCGCGCTGCTGAAGGTCGGCGAAATCAACTTTGACACGCCGGAAAGCGCGCGCCACAAGCTGCTGTTCGAGAACCTGACACCGCTGCACCCGACCAAGCGGCTCAAGCTCGAGCGCGGCAACGGCTCCACGGAAGACCTGACCGCGCGAATGATCGACCTGATGGCGCCGATCGGCAAGGGCCAGCGTGGCCTGATCATCTCTCCGCCGAAGGCCGGCAAGACGATGCTGCTGCAGAACATCGCGACCTCGATCACCTGGAACCACCCCGATCTGTACCTGATCGTGCTGCTGATCGACGAACGGCCCGAGGAAGTGACCGAAATGTCGCGCACCGTGAAGGGCGAGGTCGTCGCCTCGACCTTCGACGAGCCGGCCAGCCGGCACGTGCAGGTCGCGGAGATGGTCATCGAGAAAGCCAAGCGACTGGTCGAGCACAAGCGCGACGTCGTGATCCTGCTCGATTCGATCACGCGCCTCGCGCGCGCCTACAACACCGTCGTGCCGAGCTCCGGCAAGGTGCTGACCGGCGGCGTCGATGCGAATGCCTTGCAGCGGCCCAAGCGCTTCTTCGGCGCGGCGCGCAACGTCGAAGAAGGCGGCTCGCTGACGATCATCGCGACCGCGCTGATCGACACCGGTTCGCGCATGGATGACGTGATCTACGAGGAGTTCAAGGGCACCGGCAACAGCGAAATCCACCTTGACCGCCGGATCTCCGAAAAACGGGTGTTCCCGGCCTTCAACATCAATCGTTCAGGCACACGCCGCGAGGAACTCATCACGGCCCAGGACGAGCTGGCGAAGATGTGGATCCTGCGCAAGCTCCTGCACCCGATGGACGAGCTTGCCGCGGTCGAGTTCCTGCTCGACAAGATGAAGGACACCAAGACCAACGCGGACTTCTTCGATTCGATGAAGCGCGGATGACGGACGCGCTGCGCCACCTGCGCCGGGGCGATCCGGTGATGGCGCAGCTGATCCGGCGCGCCGGACCCTTCACACCCACGCCCGAACGCGGCCGCAGCCCCTATGAATCGCTGCTGCGCTCGGTCGCGCACCAGCAACTCACCGGCAAGGCCGCCAACACGATTCTCGGGCGCTTCTGCGCGCTCTACGAGGGCAATCGCTATCCGCTTCCGGAGGAGCTGGTCGCAACGCCAGAGGAACGGCTGCGCGCGGCCGGCTTCTCGCGCGCCAAGGCAGCCTCGCTGAAGGACATCGCCGCGAAGACGCTGGACGGCACGATCCCGGAACGGCGCACCCTCGCGCGGCTGTCCGACGAGGCGATCATCGAACGGCTTACCGAGGCGCGCGGCGTCGGCCGCTGGACGGTCGAGATGTTCCTGATGTTCACGCTCGGTCGGCCGGACGTGCTGCCCGTGGACGACTACGGAATCCAGAATGGCTATCGGCTTGCCTATGGCAAGCGGCAACTGCCGAAACCGCGCGTGCTGGCCACAATCGGCGAGCGCTGGGCGCCCTATCGGACTACGGCCGCGTGGTACCTTTGGCGGGCCGTGGACTTCGATCGCGCCAAGCGGGTCGAAGAGGAAAACTGACTGGCAGGGCGATGAGTGTCACGCAAGGGGCACCAGATGCAACTGCGTAGCATGTTTCCGGCAACGCTTGCGGCTGGTCTGCTCGCAATTCCGGCGCCGGCAATTATTGCGGACGAACCTGTCTCCCAGCCGCCAAATGGCAAGCGGGGCGCTCCGGCGAAGGCCTGCTACCCTGACCATGCCCGCAGGCAGAACCTCGAGGGCAGCGTCACCGTTATGGTGATCCACTCTGCGAGCGGTGAATTGACGGACGTCCAGATCCCTCCCGGCACTCCGGAATGGCTTGCCGGGGCGGCGCGCTGCGTGGTTGCGCAACTGCCATTCAAGCCAGAGCGGATCAACGGCGTACCTGTCGAGACGCGCATTGCCGTGCCGGTCAACTTTGGTCTGACTGATACTCGAGAGAAGAAGCCAGCGCGCCTTGAAAGCCCCGTCCTGCGCTCGACACCGGCAGAGCTGGAGGCCGCCAGCCGGCAGTGCTTCCCCCCTGGACTGGAAGGCGGGGCCGTGATCAGTTACCGGATCGAGATTGAAGTTGACGGCCGCGTGGGCCAAACGAAAGTCATCGAGAGCAGCGGTGATCGGCGGCTCGACAAGGCGGGCGCCTGCATCGTAAAGAAGCTGCGTTTCAGTCCGGCACTACGTGGCGGCAAGGCCGTGAAAACGACCACCATCTGGAAGTTGCTGGTGAAGCGGCCGACTTCATGAAGGATTGGCGCGCACGGTTTGTATTGACTCGCAAGGGTTGCTTGTTGGCAATTGCTTCAATTGTTTCATCATCCGCATGGTGTGCCGATGCCCCAGTCGATAATCCACCAGAGTTGCTGGGTGAAATCAGCGAGGCCGCGTCGAAGTGCCGCCATCTCGATGAGGACAGCAAACTGGTCGACGGCAGCATTGACGTCGTCGTCGGCGTCGACTCGCAGGGGCGACCGAGCAGTGTGGCGATCCCGGAAGACGCGGAATCGAGACTCGCGCAGTTGGCACGATGCACGGCACTGAAGCTGAAATTCAGACCTGCTGTCCGCAATGGCGAGGATGCGAGCGGCTCCGTTCATCTGCACTTGAGTTTCCCGATACCTCCGAGAATTGGGAAACCCGAAAGCCGCCTGGTCAACAAGTGCTTTTCCAGGTGGGTTCCCGACCATCGAGCGGCGACGCGGGTCGTTGTCGATCTGCGGATTGCAGCGGATGGAACCTTGTCAAGTCATCACCTTCCGGACGATGCCGAGCCCTGGATGGCGAAAGCGGCCGACTGCGTCCTGTCAAAAATGTCTTTCTCGCCAGCCCGGCTGGATGGCAAGTCGATTGAAGCGCAGGCCTATCTGCCGATCGTATTCAAGCCGCATGGTTTTGAGGCGAATCTGAGAGAGATGGAATGGCCGAAGCCGATTGCGACGGAATCCGAGATCTTCGCGGCATACCGGGCCTGCTATCCGACGGGGCTCGATGTCCAGGTGAGACTCGAATACAAGATCACGGTATCGGCGCTCGGGCGCGTGCTGGATGCGGCGGTTGTCAATAGCAGTGGTGACACCCGGCTGGAAGAGGCCGGCAGCTGCATCCTGAAAAGGATTCGAGCCCGTGTCACTTGACGGCGACCTGGTTCAGGCAACTGTTGCCTGGCCGATACTGATCCGACCGCCGCCTGCTGAAGTCTCGAGCCAGCAATGAGCGGGAAACACGGTGCCTGCGTTGGCCGCAGGAGCGATAGGATAGGGCGGTGGTCGGAAGAACCGCGCAAATGAAGCCAGTTGCCGCCGCAGCCGCGACATGGGCGATCGCTGCGACGCATCTTGCATTCGCGACTGATTCCCCTCACCAGCCACCACGCCCGCTCGGCAACCTCAGCAACGCCACCGATAACTGCTACGCGCTGCACAGCCGCAGGGGCATCGTCGCGGGCGAAGTCGAGGTCACGGTGATGGTCGATGCCCGGGGCCAGGTGACCGGCGCGACGAGCCCGGCGGGAACCGAGGAACGCCTCGCTGCCGCGGCACAGTGCGTCGCAATCACGATGCGCTACGAGCCGGCGACGCTCGATGGCGAGCCCGTGGCGGGGAAGGCATCGCTCGCCATCGGCTTTCCGAGCCCGCCTACGCTCAGGCAGGACCTGCTGCGCGCGATTCAGTATTGCCAGCCCGCCATCGATCCGCTGAAGACCCTGGGCGGAGCCTACGAAGGTCAGTTGGACCTGATCGTCAAGGTCGGAAAGGATGGCCGTGTCGTCGAGACCATCCTGCCGGATGGCGTCCTGCCGTGGATGGAAGAGGCCGCGAAGTGCCTGGCCGACCGGCTGGATTTCTTCCCCGCGCGCCTGCGGCTGGTTGCCGTCGAATCCTGGGCCATGGTCCCGATCGACTTCAACCTGTCGAGAAGGCAGCACGAGCAGGTCAGGCTCGATGCTCCGACGGTGCGCTCGAATGACGCGCAGATCATCGAGGCCTACCGCAGCTGCTATCCGGGGGATCGTACCGACGAGCAGCTCGTCAACTACCGCATCACCGTCACCGCGGGCGGCCGCGTCCGCAAGGCGGAAGTCGTGCGCAGCAGCGGCGATGAGGCGCTGGACCAGGCCGGCATCTGCATCCTGCGCAGGCTGGTTTTTGTGCCGGCCCGTCGTAACGGGCAAAACGTGGAGTCGACCCTGAACTGGCCGATCCTGGTGCGGCCGCCGCCGGATTCCTAGGCGTCTTCCGCGGGGAACTCCGCGTCGAGGATCCGCACCAATTCTTCGTCGACACGGTCGCGGAACAGCGCGAGCAGAAAACCGAGCGTCGCCTCGACGACGATTTCGTTCTTCTCAATCGTGACGGTGCCGCTGACATTCGGGTGATCGATCGACAGCACGTCGCCCTGCCAGCTGCATTCGGCGTCGAACTTCTGTCCCAGCGCTTCGGCCATGCGGTCGACGCGCTGGCGCGCGGCCTTCGGCGTCAGGTCGTGCGATCGGCGCAGGTGAATGCGGCTCATGCGCGGAGTATAGCGGCGCTCATTTGCGACGGATTGCCCGCCAGCCGATGTCGCGACGGTACTGCATGCCGCGCCAGCGGAGACGGTCGACCAGCGCGTAGGCCGCTCGTTGCGCATCTTGCACGCCGCCACCGAGCCCGACGGCGCAGAGCACGCGCCCGCCGGCGGTCAGCACGCGCTGCCCGTCGAAGCGCGTGCCGGCGTGGAATACCTGGCCGGGCAACGCGGCCGCCTCGTCGAGACCCGCGATCGCATCGCCTTGCCGCACCGTCTCCGGGTATCCCTCGGCCGCGAGCACGACGCCGACTGCGGCGCGTGCATCCCAGTCGGCACGAGCCTCGTCGAGCCGGCCGGCGAGCGCCGCTTCACAGAGGATCGTCAGGTCGCTGGAGAGCCGCGCCATGATCGGCTGCGTCTCGGGATCGCCGCAGCGGCAATTGAATTCGAGCACGTTTGGCGTGCCGTCCGGGGCGATCATCAGGCCGGCGTACAGGAATCCGGTGTAGGAAGTGCCCTCGGCAGCAAGCCCGCGCACGGTCGGCCAGATCACCTCCCGCATGATGCGCTCGTGCAATTCCCGGGTGACGACCGGTGCCGGTGAATAGGCGCCCATGCCACCGGTGTTCGGGCCCCGGTCGCCGTCCTGCAGGCGCTTGTGGTCCTGCGACGTCGCGAGCGGCAACACATTCTCGCCATCCACCATGACGATGAAGCTCGCTTCTTCACCGGAAAGGAATTCCTCGATGACCACGGCCTTGCCGGCCTCGCCAAAGGCACCCGCGAACATGCGCTCGATGGCCTCGATGGCGAGCTCCGCGTTCCCGGCGATGACTACGCCCTTGCCAGCCGCAAGCCCGTCGGCCTTCACGACGATGGGCGGCCGCTGGGCGCGAATGGCCGCCGGGTCGAAGCTCTCCGGCGTGAACACCGCGTAACGCGCGCTCGGGATGCCGTGCCGCGCGAGAAATTCCTTCGCGTAGCGCTTGCTGCCTTCGAGCCGTGCCGCCGCCTTGCGTGGCCCGAAACATGCGAGGCCCGCGGCCTCGAAGGCGTCCACGACACCGGCCACCAGCGGTCCTTCCGGTCCGACCACGGTCAGGCGCACACCCTCGGCCCTTGCGAGCGCGACGAGCGCGGCAATATCCATTGGCGCGACGGGCACGTTGCGGCACTTCAGCTCGGTGGCGGTGCCGGCATTGCCCGGTGCGACCAGTACCTCGTCGACCCGCGGCGATTGCGCGAGCTTCCAGGCCAGCGCGTGCTCACGGCCTCCGCCGCCGATGACGAGGACCTTCATTGGCGACCTCAGTGCCGGAAGTGCCGCATGCCGGTGAAAACCATCGCGATGTCGTGCTCGTCGGCGGCCGCGACGAGCTCGGCGTCGCGCAGCGAGCCGCCGGGCTGGATCACCGCGCGGACGCCCAGTTCGGCCGCGGCATCGAGGCCGTCGCGGAACGGGAAGAAGGCATCGGAGGCCATGACGCTGCCGGTCACGGCGAGGCCTGCGTCCGCGGCCTTGATCGCGGCGATGCGGGTGGAGACGACGCGGCTGGTCTGTCCGGCGCCGATGCCGATGGTCCTGCCTTCGCGCGCGAATACGATGGCGTTCGACTTCACGTACTTGCAGATGCGCCAGGCAAACATCAGGTCGGCCAGTTCGGCCGCACCGGGCGCGCGGCGGGTCACGGTGGCCAGTGCGCCGGGCTCGATCATGCCGTCATCGCGGGACTGCAGCAGCAGGCCGCCGGCCACCGAACGCAACTCGGGACTGCCGGTCGGCGTGGAGGCGAGTTCGCCCGTCTGCAGCAGACGCACGTTCGGCTTTGCGGCGAGCGCCGCCCGTACCTCGGGACCGATCACCGGCGCCAGGATGACCTCGACGAATTGCCGTCCGAGGATTGCGGCGGCCGTCGCCGCGTCGAGCGGCCGGTTGAAGGCGATGATGCCGCCGAATGCCGAGGTCGGATCAGTCTCGTAGGCGCGTTCATAGGCCTCGAGGGGCGCGGTGGCCACGGCAGCGCCGCAGGGGTTGGCATGCTTGACGATCACACAGGCGGGATTGTCGAACTGCCGCACGCACTCGAGCGCCGTGTCCGCGTCGGCGATGTTGTTGAACGAGAGTTCCTTGCCCTGCAACTGCGTCGCGGTGGCGACGCTCGCGCCGGCGGCGAGGGGATCGGCATAGAAAGCCGCCGACTGATGCGGGTTCTCGCCGTAGCGCAGGTCCTGCTTCTTGTGGAAGCCGAGCGCCATCGTATCCGGCCAGGAGGGATCATCTCCCTGGCGTCGCAGCCAGGAGGAGACCATGGCGTCGTACTGCGCCGTGTGCGCAAAGGCCTTGACCGCCAGGCACTGGCGCGTCACATGGGACACGATTCCCGCGCGCAACTCCTGCACCACGCCGCCGTAGTCTGCCGGATCGACCAGCACGGTGACGCGTTCGTGATTCTTGGCGGCGGCGCGCAGCATCGCCGGTCCGCCGATGTCGATGTTCTCGACAGCCTGCGCGTAACTGCAGTCCGGGCGGGCTACGGTCGCGGCGAAGGGGTAGAGGTTCACGACCAGCAAGTCGATGGGCCGGATGCCGTGCTCGCGCATGACCGCATCGTCCGTCCCGGTGCGTCCCAGCAATGCGCCGTAAACCTTCGGGTGCAGCGTCTTGACGCGGCCGTCCATGATTTCCGGGAAACCGGTCTCCGCGGACACCTCGACGACCGGCAGCCCGTGGCCTTTGAGGATGCGGGCGGTGCCGCCGGTCGAGAGGAGTTCGAAACCGAGGTCGTGAAGCGCGCGCGCGAGTTCGGGAATGCCGGTCTTGTCGGAGACGCTCAGGAGCGCCCGCCGGCGCATCGCCACGGTCAGGAGAACAGCCCGTATTCGCGCAATTTCTTGCGCAGGGTGCCGCGGTTGATGCCAAGTATGGTGGCCGCGCGGCTCTGGTTGCCTTCCGCGTAATTCATCACGGCCTGGAACAGCGGCAACTCGACTTCGCGCATCACGAGGTCGTAGAGCCGGCCTGGCCGGTGGCCGTTGAGATGGTCGAAATAGCTGGTGAGGGCCTGTTCGGTGTGGTCGCGCAGCGGAATTTCGCGCACATGCCCGTTCAGGGGCCGGGAAATGGATGCGCGGCGCGATGCCTGCGCCCTGGTCTTCGCGGTCATTGCAAGCAAGTCCCCGCCTGTCGTCTTCGTGCTTTTCTTCAGGCCGCGCGGGCCGTTTGCCCGATGAGACCTGCCAGGAATGCGCCCGCGAGCGACAGTTGCTCCCTTGCGCTTCCAGTCGTCAACAACTCTGCTGGTAAGTGTCCGACTTCCGGATGCCGCCGGCAATACCAACCGAGATGCTTGCGCGCCACGCGGGCACCTTGCGACTCGCCATAAAACGAGTACAGGGCCTCGAGGTGCGCGAGCATGATAACACGGACCTCGGCGAGCGAAGGCGGCGCGGCCGACGCGCCACGCATCGCGGCCCGCACTTCCCTGAAGATCCACGGCCGGCCCTGGGCCGCACGGCCGATCATGACGCCATCCGCACCGGTTTGTGCCAGCACGTTCAATGCCTTGGCGGGTGAATCGATGTCGCCATTCACGAATACCGGGATGCCGACTGCCTGCTTGACGGCTGCAACTGTTTCATGTTCTGCGTCACCAGCGAAGAAATCCTCGCGCGTGCGTCCGTGCACGGCGAGTGCCGCAATACCAAGATCCTCGGCCATGCGCGCAATCTCGACCGCGTTGCGGTTGGCGCGGCTCCAGCCCGTGCGCATCTTGAGGGTGACCGGGACCGCTGCTGCCGCGACGACCTGCTCGAGAATCGTCCGTACCAGCGTCGTGTCGCGCATCAGTGCGGAGCCGGCCGCATGGTTGCAGACCTTCCTGGCCGGACAGCCAAGATTGATGTCGATGAGCTGCGCGCCCATCTCGACATTGCGCCGCGCGGCGTCAGCCATCATTCGCGGTTCGCCACCCGCGATCTGCACGACGCGCGGCTCCGGTTCGCCGCGATGATCGAGCCGGTGGCGCGATTTGGACGTATTCCAGAGCCGTACGTCGGCGGTTACCATCTCGGAGGCAGCGACCGCAGCGCCCATTTGCCTGCACAGGCTGCGAAACGGCTGATCGGTGACGCCCGCCATCGGCGCGAGCGCGAGCGGCGCCGTCAGCGTGAAGGGTCCGATCTTCATGGCGCCGCCGGCCGGGCCTCGTTGGCGCAACGCACGCCCTCTGCCGAGGGCAGGCAGACATCCATTTCGAATCCGACCGCATCGTGGCCGGGATCGACGATCCGGATTTCGGCATCCGCACGCTGTCCCGGGTCCAGCAGCTTCGCCACGGATGCCCCTGGCAGATAGTCGGCTGGCTCGATGTCACGCACGCCGACCGTTGCCCCGAAGCGGTCCTGCAGGGCCAGGCGCAGCAGGGGGTACGGCTGGGCGTATGCGGCGCGATTGACGATGCTGGCCCGCAGCCGCAGGCGGCCGGGTTGCATTGCATCGCTGGTCGCGCCCCATTGGCGCAACTCATAGGCGGAAAGATCTGTCGGAACCGCAAAGGGAAAGCCCACGAGTGCATAGAGCTGCGCGAGCGTCGGGCCGATGTCGGGCCTGTGAATCAGCTGGTCGCGCTGGGTGTGCACGACCTGGGCGGCAAGCACCAGCGCGAGTACCACGATGCCGAGCATCCAGGGCCAGCGGTGCGGGTGAGCCATTGACGCGGGTTCTTCGAAGGCATGCACGGCGGCGGCGCTGGCCGCCGCTTCCTGCGCCAGTCCCTTGCGCATCTCCTCCGGAATCAGGAATCGCGGCGCCTCGAACGGCTCGGGTCGTGAATCGTGCGCCTCCGGCTCGTCCTGTTCGTCAAGCACGAGAATCGGGAATTCATCGGTGCGGTCGAGGGTGTCGTCGGCGGGTGCGTGCGTCGCTGCGCCATCGGCCTCACCCGACCGCGCAGTGGCCGCCATCTCGCGAAAATCCGTGGCCGGCATTTCTACGAACAGGCGATCGAGATCGTCGGCATTGCCGTCGAATTCCAGGGACGGTTCCCCGGTGAGCGCCGCATCCGCCACCGGGTGTTCCCCGGCGGTGTCGGTCGCGGCCGGAGCTTCGCCCGCAGGCGGCTCGTTCGCGGCAAGTGTCTCGTCGGTCGTGGATAGCTCGATGACTTCAGTGCCCGGCATTTCCTCGACCGTAATCGTATCTTCTGGAGCGCCGGTTCCCCAGCCATCCCCGGTTGGCCGGAAGGGCTCCTCGCTCAGGTTCTCGAGCGCATTAAAGGTCGTCGAGCAGACGCCGCAGCGCACGTCGCCCTGGGCAGCGCGCAAGGCATCCGCGCTGACGCGAAAGACCGTCGTGCAATCAGGACATTGGGTGTACACGCCTACTCCGCACGCCGGTGAGCGACGAGGGCTGTCCAGACTTCGCGCTGGCCGCCCGACTCGATATGAAACCACGGACGATACGCATCTGCCACCTCCGCCGCCTGTGCCTCGAGCAGGCCGGCAAGCAGCAGCGTTCCGCCAGGACGGCAAAGACGGGCGAAATCCGGCGCCAGTTGCCGCAGGGCGCCCGCAAGGATGTTGGCAAGGACCAGGTCGAAGGGTCCGGGCAGGACGTCGCCGGCGGCACGGACCTCGAGGCGCGCTTCAAGCCCGTTGCGGCGCGAGTTGTCGCGCGTGGCGAGCAGGGCCTGGGGATCGATGTCGACGGCCCACGCGGATGCAGCGCCGAGTTTCAGTGCCGCGAGCGCCAGGATCCCGGATCCGCAGCCGTAGTCGAGCACCCGCAGGCCCGCGAGCGGGAAGCCATCCAGCCACTCGAGGCACATGGCCGTCGTCGCATGCGTACCGGTGCCGAACGCAAGTCCCGGATCGAGTTCCAGCATGAGCGCGCCGGGCGCGGCGGGCCGCTGGCCGCCGGGACAGACCCACAGCCGCTGCCCGAACCGCATGGGCCGGAAGTCCTTTAGCCACTCCCGCTCCCAGACGCGATCTGCGACCTCTTCGATCCGGATCGAGTCGGCGGGCAGGGCCAGCACCGCAATCAGCGTTGCGGCGACGATTCGAGGCTCCGTATCGGCCGAATAAATCGCGGACAGGCGGATGTCGGGCCACAGCGGCATTGCACCGGGACCGGGCTCGAGCACCGGATGATCCGCAGCGTCGGCGAGCGACACCGACAGTGCGCCCAATGCAAAGCAGGCGCTCTCCGCAGGGCCCGGATCCGCTTGACCGAGTTCGATCACGAGCTGATGAAAAGACATGGGCCCCAGCCGGACGCCCCGTTCACTTGAGGCCGAGCCGGCGCTCCAGATAGTGGATGTCGAGGCCACCCTGCCGGAACGCCGAGTGACCGAAAATCTCGAGGTGCAACGGCGCATTGGTCTTGATGCCCTCGACGACCATTTCGGACAGTGCGTTTCTCATGCGGGCGATGGCGGTGTCGCGGTTCTCGCCGTAGGACAGGAGCTTTGCGACCAGCGAGTCGTAGTAGGGGGGCACCGAATACCCTGAGTAAAGATGGCTGTCCACGCGGATGCCGGGTCCGCCGGGGGCATGCCAGAGACGTACCAGGCCCGGTGACGCGGCGAAGGTCTTCGGGTCCTCGGCGTTGATGCGGCACTCCATCGCGTGACCGCGCATCACGACGTCTTCCTGCCGGAAGGGCAGCGGTTCGCCGGCCGCAATGCGCAACTGCAGCTTGACGATATCGAGTCCGGTGACGAGTTCGGTGACCGGATGCTCGACCTGCACGCGCGTGTTCATTTCGATGAAGTAGAACTCGTCGTTCTCGTAGAGGAACTCCAGCGTACCGGCGCTGCGGTAGCCGACCGCGGCACAGGCAGTCGTCAGCCGTGTGCCCATCTCCTCGCGTTGCTGCGGGGTGATGCCCGGCGCCGGTGCCTCCTCGATGACCTTTTGCCGCCGCCGCTGCAGCGAGCAGTCGCGCTCGCCGAGGGACACGACGTTGCCGTAGTTGTCGCCGATGACCTGGAACTCGATGTGACGCGGCTTCTCGAGGTACTTCTCCATGTAGACCGTGTCGTTGCCGAACGCCGCCTGCGCCTCGGTCTTGGCGACATTGATCGCATTGAGCAGGGTCGCCTCGCTGTGCACGACGCGCATGCCGCGCCCGCCGCCGCCGCCGGAGGCCTTGATGATGACCGGGTAACCGATGCTGCGCGCCATCCGGAAGCATTCATCCATGTCCGCGGGCAGCGGCCCATCGGAGCCAGGCACGCAAGCTATGCCATGTTCCTTCATGACCCGGATTGCAGAGACCTTGTCGCCCATCTGGCGGATCGTCTCGCTGCGCGGCCCGATGAACACAAAGCCGCTGTTCTCCACCCGTTCGGCGAAATCCGCATTTTCGGACAGGAAGCCATATCCGGGATGGATCGCCACCGCGTCAGTGACTTCGGCGGCGCTGATGATTGCCGGCATGTTGAGGTAGCTGTCCCTGGACGCTGGCGGTCCGATGCACACCGACTCGTCGGCCAGCAGCACGTGCTTGAGGTTCTGGTCGGCAGTCGAGTGCACCGCGACCGTCTTGATGCCAAGCTCGCGGCAGGCGCGCAGGATGCGCAGCGCGATCTCGCCGCGATTGGCGATGACAACCTTGTCGAGCATCCGGCCTACTCGATTGCGAACAGTGGCTGGCCGAACTCGACCGGTTCGCCGTTCTTCGCAAGCATGGCGACGACCTTGCCGGCGCGCTCGCTCTCGATCTGGTTCATCATCTTCATCGCCTCGATGATGCACAGGACCTGGCCGACCCGGACTTCCTGCCCGATCTCGACGAAGGGCTTGGCGCCCGGCGCCGGCGACGCATAGAAGGTGCCGACCATCGGTGCCGTCACCAGGTTTTCATCCCGCTGTTCGGTTACGGCGGCGGCCGGGGGGGCGGCTGCCGGCACGGCGCCCGGGGCAGCCTGCGCCTGCGGCGCCATCGGCGTGCCATGTTGGGCTACCGCGACGCCCTGGGAAAAGCGGGCGATGCGCACCGATTCCTCACCCTCGGAGATTTCCAGCTCGGCCAGACCGGATTCCTCGAGCAGTTGGATCAGCTTTTTTATCTTTCTGATGTCCATTCAATTCCCCTGGGACTGGCGATCGAGGCGGTCGAGCGCAGCCGCGAGCGCCAGCTCATAGCCGAGCGCCCCGAACCCGACGATGCTGCCCGCCGCGATGTCGGAAAAATAGGAATGCCTGCGAAACGGTTCGCGTGCGTGCACGTTGGACAGGTGCACCTCGATGAAGGGCACGGCCACTGCCAGCAACGCGTCCCGCAGCGCGATGCTCGTGTGGGTGAAGGCACCGGGATTGAGGATCACGAACTCGACCGGCTGCTGCGTGAGCGCCTGCACACGGTCGACCAGCTCGTGTTCGGCATTGCTCTGGAACGACTCGAGCGCCGCTCCGCGGCCCGCCGCCTGGGCCTTCAGACGGGCCTCGATCGCCGCGAGCGTGTCCTGGCCGTAATGCGCCGGTTCCCGGCTGCCGAGCAGGTTGAGGTTGGGCCCGTTGATGAGCAGTATTCGTCGCATGGCCGCGCGATCCCCCGTGCGCCCAAGGTCATGATGGACGCCCATTCAACCGGACGGGTACCAATTTGTCTAGATTTTCGCCGATATTGCGGCGAACGGCGCCGATTTGACGCCATTTACGTTGACTCGGAGGGCTTAAGTCCCGGATTTGCCGGAATCTACCCCGCCGGCGCGGATTTGCGCCCGGGCGGTCGCCATGTCGATGGCGCCAGCGTCCACTGCCCGGACTGCCGACAGGATGACCTCGGCCTGCGGCCGGTGCAACTCACCGACATGGATCGTCGCAATGCGGCCCAACCGGTCGGTGAAGGCGGTAAACGGCAGGCCGATCGCCTCCATGCCAAATGCGCGCGCGGCATCCATGCCGTCCTGCTCGCCGATCAAGACCTCGTAATCGATCGGGGTCGTTTCCAGGTACTTCAGGACGTCCTCGCGGAAATCGACGGCGATGCCGATGACCTCGAAACCCTGCCCGCGGTAGTCGCGCGCGAGCGCGTTGAGCATTGGAATCTCACGCCGGCAGGGGGCGCACCAGGTCGCCCAGAAATTGATGATGAGTGCCTTGCCGTTCCAGTCCGCCAGCGCGCGGGGCCGCCCGTCGCGATCCGCCAGCGTAATGTCGGGCCTCGTTTCGGGAATCGTGGCCGGCCGGATCGGCTCGATGTGCGCTGGCTCGGGCGCGAGCAGGGCGCGGCTTGCGAGATACGCGGCGAATCCTGCCAGGGATGCAACGGCCAGGAGCCCGGCCCATTGCGCGCCACGCGGCATCCTCAGCATTCGCTGCTGAGCCGGGACAAGTGCTCCCGGAATTCATCGGCCGGCACGTAACCCACGAGCCTGAAAGCGCGGCACTCGCGCCCATGCGCGCCGAAGAACGCCGTGGTCGGTGGTCCGTAGACGCCGAAGCGGCGCAACAAGGCCTGGTCGGCGGCGCTGTTCGCCGTCACATCGGCCTTCAGCAGTACGAAGCCGGCGAGGTCCCGCTGTACCTCGGCATCGGAGAAAGTGTATTTCTCCATTTCCTTGCAGGACACGCACCAGTCGGCATAGAAATCGAGCATCGCAGGCTGGCCGGCGGCTTGTGCCGCGGCGAGTTCGCGGTCGAGATCCGCGGGTGAGGCGACCTTTCGAAACGGCAGTGCCCCGGCAACGGCCGTCTGCGGGGAGCTCAATACGCCGGGAAAAGACACGCCGCGCAGCGGCTGCAAGGGCTCGTGCCCGCCCGCGGCCGCCCCGATCATCATGATGACGCCCCAGGCGATGGTCGCGAGGCCCGCGCCGCGCGCGACCACGCGGGCAGCGCCGGTTCCCGGTTCGGACCGGCCAAACCCGCCGAAGTAGTAGCCTGCGACGATCACGAGCAGCGCCCACAGCGCCAGGGTGTGCGGGCCCGGCAGGATGCGTTCGAGCATCCACACGGCGACCGCGAGGAACATGACCCCGAACAGCGCCTTGACCGTCGTCATCCAGGGTCCCGCATGCGGCAGGAAGCGCCCGCCGGCCACGCCGACCAGGAGCAGCGGCGCACCCATGCCGATCGCCATCGCGAACAGTGCCAGCGCGCCGCGCAGGATGTCACCGGTCTGGCCGATCACCGCGAGCGCCGCGACCATCGGCGGGGCCACACAGGCTGTCACGACCAGCGCCGACAGCGCACCCATGACGGCCGTGCCCGGCAGACTGCCGGCCTTCTGGCGGCCCGACGCTGCCGTCAGGCGCGTCTCCAGCGCAGCCGGTATCCGCAACTCGAACAGCCCGAACATCGCGAGCGCCAGCACCACGAACAACATCGCAAAGCCGATGATGATCCAGGGCTGCTGGAAGAACGCCTGGGCTTGCTGGCCAG
>Ga0214473_10001121_pt1 | contig 36174 bp, 53 predicted proteins | sample RVTome_7_FD_203509 | JGI IMG/M metagenome (GOLD analysis project Ga0214473, IMG submission 203509) | Soil microbial communities from uranium-contaminated site in the Upper Colorado River Basin, Wyoming, United States - RVT98D197 | ecosystem: Environmental > Terrestrial > Soil > Contaminated >... | reverse complement strand
CAGCTCCCCGATCGGCCATCGTTCCGTGGTGAGGGTAGCGACTCAGCGGAGTACGCTTGGATGATATGGACCCCCCCCTTCACGGGCACCTTGGGAAACATCCGTATCCTCGACTCGACTTCGATTGAAGAGCGTAAGCGTGACAAGGAGGAAGCTTTGGCGTTGCTTGAAGGCGTGGAGTTCGTGCAGCGGCAGACATCATTGTTCTGAGGAGTATGAGACGACTCCATCGCACTGTTGATCCCATACACTTGGCCAAGTTGAAAAACTTGGAAAAAAAGAACGGGCAACACCCCAACGATCCCCCATTCAAGATGAACCGTCAGCAACGGCGTGCGTTCTACGCGGAGGTAAAGGCGAAGAACCAAGATGTCATGAGAGCGGTTAGACAGAGCAAAATGGACCCCGCTGAAGATCCAGGATCCAGAGGACAATAGTTGAGGTGATTGTCATGCTGCTTCGAATCATGCTCCTTCTTTTCTTCGCGTCTTGTGGGCCGTCAAATGACGGGTTCCTCTTCGTGCCCTATCAGGGGAGTGAGCAAGATGCACACACAGCGCCTTTGCCGCCTAGTGTCGGTGCAATGCCAGATGGTGGAGCAGCTATCGATCAGCAAGGTTCTGAAGCGCCGAAACCGGATGCAAGTGTTCTCGATATCCTTCAGACGATCGATTCGTGGATGGTCGATTTGGGGCAAGAAGCAGTGGCCGACGCCGTTGCGCCGCCGGATACCGTTATCGCGCAGGACGCAAAGGTCTTCGATCCTTTCGCTTGTACCTGGACGTACGTGGGGATCAAGACGTTCATGTGCCCTCCCCGGGTTAACGAACCTCCTCAAGCGAGGACCGGCACAATCATAGAACGGCGAGGCACGGGACAGATGGCTGGCAGGCTCTTCCTGACCTGGGACGTGGGTTGCGATCTCTGGTTCTTGGAGACGTCGACGAACAAGGCGCAGCTGGTGACCAAGAAGTACTGCGGCAATGTCGAGTACTGGACTGCCATCTTCGAGGTGGACGGGGACGCCGCGAAGTGGTTGCTGACGGGCTTCCAGGACGTAGATGGAAAGCAGCCCTTTTGCCCCTTCACCTTCGAGGGGACGGCTACCTGCACGGTGCGCAGGTGAGCGCGCAGATCGGTGTAACGGCCCTCGTGAACGATCTCGGCGAGCCTGGTATCGGCTTGACGATTCCAAAAAAATACCTCCGCGAAGAGGGCGAAGTATTTCATGTCGTCATGCGACCGGATCAAGCGTTCAAACTCGCCGAGGTCCTGTTGAAATTTTCCAAAGGAGACGCATGATCTGGAAGCGCCTGTTCGCGCGGAGCTACTTCTCCCTGGTGTTCCCGGAGACGCTGCTGGCCCAGATGGTCCTGTGCATGGGGGCAAAGCCGGACAGGCACCAGCCGTCATGACGATGCACGCCACCATGCGCGATGCTCTGGAGATGTCAGAGCGGGTAGCGCGCGAAAAAGTAGCTGGCATGGATGGCGTCGTCACCCCAGCGTTTGGTCCGGAACTCGGTGAGATGATCACCACGGCCGTGAAGGAGTCTTTCGTCCAAGGTCACATTCGTGGAGCGGTCTGGATGGGAAAGATCGCGTGCGATGCCTACTTGGCCGAGGTCATGCAGGAACTTGACGGGAAGCCCATGAAGCAGGCGTTGCGAGTGATGACGATGGTCGCCATCGGGTTGTTTGTCGGCGGGTTCCTGTTTCGCGGCTGTCTTGTTCCAGCGCCTGGATAATCGATGGACAGCTCCTGTATTTTTCCTGGATGCGACCAACCTCCGGGCGGCCTCTACAGCTTGGACCTGTGCCGGGTTCACTATCGGAAGTTCGTGATCTGGGAGACCGACTTACCTATCGGGACAATCGATATCGACCAGGTAACTGGCACCGCCTGCCGCAGGCTCCCAAACCCATGCCCTTCCACGCTTTGCCGCTACCGAATGGAGTCAGATGAAGGAGAAACCTGTGTGAAAAGGATCGCAGAGTCTGGTTCCATGACTTTGGAACAAGTAGGTGTTTTGATTTCGGTGACGCGAGAACGTGTGAGGCAGATAGAAAAGTCTGCCCTCATTCATTTGCGAAGACGGTCGCGGGAATTCTTCCCGGGATTTCTTGACTGAAGTAAGGCCATGCACATCATTGGAGATCGCGTTTGGAAGAAGGCCAATGCCGGGTTCGTCGGATCGGCCCTGCGCTGCCTGATTCCGGACACTCCCGAGAACCGCGAGCACCTCAAAGACCCGGAACCCTGCTTCTGTGACATAGCAGGCTGCACCTGTTGGCCCACCTTGTGGGCACTCGACGCGGACGACAAGCCATTCCCCAATCCTGTGTGCCACGTCTCGGACTGCCAGATGGAACCGCTACGCGGTCCTGACGATCCGGCTCGTCCGTGAGGTTCGGTTCATCTTCGCCGCGGACATCATGGCGCCCTTGGCGTGCGACAGGAACAGCACGCGGCCCTTCTCATCCTGGGCCAGCGCGTAGCCTCCATAGGCGATCTCGAACGGTCTGGTCATCGTCCCCAGGCGGTTGTAGGGACCGACGGCGGTCTCCAGGCTCGGCAGATCGTACCAAGCGGGCAAACAAAAATCGGAGACGGTCACATCCTTGCTCACGCCGAACAAGGTCACGGGGACTTTGTAGCCGTCGGCCTGGCACGGATCGGCGCATTCGGTGAAATATTTCAGACTATCTGGTCCGTTGACCAGACGATCGAGAAAAGCATCCGTGAATATCTCAAGTGCTTCGTGGCTGAGCACACGTGATGGAATAGACGACTGCGACATGTCCACGAGGCCGTAGACCAGATCGCCAAGCTGCGTGTGATAGCCCGCGCTTTCCGAATTGTTGTCATCATCAACGATGCCGATCACAGCCGCCTGATCGGATGGGATCTTGACCGAGGGGCCGTAGAAGACCACGGCCATTGGAGGCACTTGCCAGGCAGGAGCAACATGCTCGCGAATCTGTTTGTTGACAGCCTCACACCAGAACGATATCTCCTCGTCCTTCGCCAGCGATGAGTGGTTCACCACGGCGCAGTGGAGCGGCGGGGTGTAGCCGTCGAGGCGCATCAGTTTGAGAAAACGTATCCGCGATCCCGAATGAAGACGCGAGCGTTTTCTGCTGCGCGTGTGCTGACTTGATCGTTCGGGTTTGCGCTAGCAGAGGCAGCAAAAGAGCTACCCTGCGACCGCACGAGACATGCAATCGTGTCTTGTCCGATGCCCGCCACCGGGCTGATGAGCGAGATGAGGCAGCCGGCAACGTCGCCCGACAAGACCCGAGAGAGGCACTCGTTCACCTTCGGAATCATGGAGATCGCATGGCTCTTGACCGCGTCCGTCGCGCAGTCGATGAGGCCAGGTTTGCCAGGTTCCGGTATCGGCTGTGGGCACGCTGGAATCGCCAGAAAGAGAGAGAGGGCGGCGAGGAAAAATGGCAGCGGCAGGCGGTTCTTCATCATCGCAGGATATGCCTGAACGGTGCGGCGCACAATCAGATCCTCACTAGGAGGGGTGCAAGAAACGTACAAATATCGTATACGTTAAGAAGTGGCTCTTCGCGGTAAGCAGGGCTGGGTTACCAAGGAACGCTATCAGGCGCTGGTCCAAGCGTTCACGGTGAATCCTGGGGCATGCGCGATCGTCGCCGATAAGTGCAAGTGCAATTTTCGAACAGCCAAGCGTGCGTGGGAGATCGGCTGGCCTCGATATGGGTGGGCCGTCCCCATCTCAGAAGTTATCGAGCATCGTCGCAAAGCAGTCAGACGCATGGCGCTAAAAGAGAAGGCTGATTCCGTCCCAGCACGGGAGGAAGTGCAACAGCTTCAAGCCGTGGTCGATGCCGAGCAAGCCCTGGAGGCCAGTAACGTCCTGCTCACAGAGGCGCGCATGCTCGGCCTTGGCCGGAGGATGACTGCGCAGGCTCTGGAGAACCTCATCCGCCTGTGGCCTGTGGCAACCAAGCTCGTGGACCACGCGATCACGCACATCACTGCGGATCTGGAATCGGTTGACGATAAGGGGAAGCTCAAGATCACGGCCGGCGACGCTCTTCGCCGCCTACACGAGATGTCCGGGGTTCTCGGAGAGATGGCGAAGACCGCCAAGACCTTCATTGAGGCAGAGAGGCTTTCGAAGGGTCAGCCGTCGGAAGTCATCGGTCTGCAGGTGGAATCGGTTACGATTACGGAAGCGGTGAAGCAGTTCACGCACATGTCAGCTCTTGTCGAGATCGCTCGGGCACGCGGTCTCGTGAGCATTCCAGATCCAGTTCCCGCGCCTGATGGAAACAAAGAAGCCGCCTGATCTAGCGGCGGACATCGCGCGCGTCGTCGTACAGACGCGGAAGGCGATGGTCCAGCTCGCTCGGCAGGACCCGGCCATCTTTGCCGGGTTCGTGATGCGCGACGAGCGCACGCGCGATCCCATCACGCTCGCGCCGATTCATACCGCTTGGCACGAGCTGATGACGAAGCACAAGCGGCTGGTCATCTGGGGCCACGTTGAGTCTGGAAAGACCCAAATGGCCATAGCGCGGATTCTTTACGAGATCGGCCACGACCCAAGTCTCCGCGTTCTCGTTCTCTGCGACACGCACACCCAAGCGGTGAAGATCGTCAAGACGATCGGCCAGTACATCGAGTCTAGCGCAGAACTTCATCTTGTTTTTCCACGGCTGAAGCCGGCATTGACCGGATGGAAGCCTGACTCCGGAGCGATTCAAGTACGGCGAGACGTCTTCTCCAAGGATCCCACGGTTCAGGCGGTAGGAAGCGGCGGTCACCCGCTCGGATCACGCGTCGATCTTTTGGTAGTCGACGATCTTCTATCGTTCGAGAACACGCTCACTCCACACCTTCGAGACAAAACGTGGAGTTGGTTCAACGCGAATATCTCCGGACGTCTCACCGAGAACGCAAAACAGATCGTCATCGGGAACGCACATCACCCGGACGATGCCATGCACCAGTGGGCCAAAAACCCGGGGTGGAATGCGTACCGATATCCGGTGCTGGACGACAACGGAAATCCGCGGTGGCCTGAACGATGGTCTCTGAAGCGCATCGCCGAAGCACGCGCGACCATGACGCCGGTCGAGTTCAGCAGGCAGCTCATGTGCGTACCGCGCGACGATTCAACCGCGCGCTTCAAGCAAGAGTGGATCGATGTTGGGTTGAAATTGGGAGAAGGAAAGAAGCTCTGCCACGCGATTCAGCATGTGCCGATGGGATGCAAGACGTACACGGGCGTCGACCTGGCCGTGCAGAAACACGCCGCGGCGGATCTCACGTCACTGTTCACGATCCTGGAGCACTCCAACGGAGTCCACGAAATCTTGAACATCGAGAGCGGGAGATGGTCGGGGCCTGACATCGTGCGTCGGATCTTCGAGACCCACGTTCGATACCACAGCATCCTGATAGTCGAGAACAACGGTGCCCAGGACTTCATCATTCAGTTCGCGAGCAGCCAGCACGCGCTCCCGATCAAGCCGTTCACGACCGGCCGAAACAAAGCGCATCCCGAGTTCGGAATCGAAAGTATCGGCGCCGAGATGTCGTTGGGGAAGTGGATCATCCCAAACGAGGGGGGGGCCATGCACCCAGAGGTCGCCGCTTGGGTTCAAGAGCTACTCTTCTACGACCCACAGGCGCACACAGGGGATCGCGCGATGGCGTCGTGGTTCGCGCGCGAGGGCGCCGGCATGACGGCCGCGCAGGGAATCGCGGAAACGGGAAGACTTGATCTTCTGTCGCGGTGAGGATCGGTAGAGGCCGAAAACCGTGGGCGGGGATTACTCGGTCACATCCGTGCGTTCATCATTGTCGACGCAGTTCGCTTTGTGAAAGCCCCTGCCGCCACATTCCGGGCATGTGGCTGTGTGCGAGACGCCGCACACCGCGCACTGGCCATCGGCGTCCACTGTGCAGTCATCGTCTTTCATGTGCATCGTCGTATCCGCGATCCGCGTCGTGCTCGCAGCGGCGGCGGAGATGGCCGAGGATGACGAGGCCCACGTAGCGGCAGTATTTATCACCGGCTTCTCCGTCGGAATACAACGGTCGACCTCCATGCGTCTACGCCGCGCCATCACGGCCGCGCCTGAGGACGAGATTTGACCGGCGAGTTTCACATCTCCGTACCTCGCTTCGTGGCGTTTCGCCTTCGCCGCGCAAAATGCCCAACGTGCAAGACGCGCACACGGATGGCCTGTACGTTCGAGGAATATTACGGATGGTGGCAGCGGTGCTTGTCATGCGGTGATCATTGGCAGGACGGCGAGTTGTGCCCGAGGCCGTTTGCGCCGCGATGGCGGAAGGAGAACATCGACGAGTTCAAGAAGCTGGCGAAGGGACTTGCCGGACTGCCGAAGACACCGCGAATCTAATGGGCGATCCATCCATAGAACTCCACCTTCATCCCTTTGCGGGTCAGATGGAGGTCATCATGCGAAAGTGGGCGTCGGATCCCGAACGTCTGTACATAACCTTCGAAGAATGGTGTTGCAGAGAATTTGCTCTGGAAAAACCGGTTTCTGATGGGCAGGGAGGACGGTAATGCTAGGAGCCCCAGATCATTTGTCGTACGTCGTTCGTCATGGCATGATACGTCGCATGGACGGCGAAGAGCTGGAGCAGGCACTGGACCACGATTCGAAGATCCCCAGGGAACAGAAGCAGGGGATGCCGCTGACGCCTGACATCTCGTCTTCAGCGGCCGAGATTCCGATCGTTGATTTGTCTCAGATGGCAGACAGGAAGAAGACGGCGACTGCCTCAGATGAAATTCTGCCATCCGAGATCAAGGAATGTATCCAGATCTTCAGCGGGACCAATCCAGATCAGTTGAAGATCGGTTTTGAAGAACTTCTAGATGGCAAATCCAGAATTCGTCTCATGCATTCTCATGGAGAAAGCCTGATCGTGTTGTACGACAGATACTACCCCTAGGTTTCTCTCCCCCATCCTGTGTAAGATAGCGACGTGTCGTCAGGCACCCGTTACGACCCCAGCGCTGGCCGAAAGCTGGCTGGCCCGGTAGCCGATCAGGTCATGGCCAAGCTCAAGAGGCTTGGCATGTCCCCCCGTCAGCAGGAGCTGAACCGCCTCTGGGCGTTCTATCGCTGCATGAATTACGAGACGTGCCGCCTGGACTGGGACGGCAAGGAGCGCGTTGGAGCAGTGGAACGCGAAGCCATTGCGACCGCCGGATTCCTACCCCCGGGGTTCTACGACGCCGGCGGACAGATGAATGCGTTTCCTCTCAAGTTCAGGAAGCCGACGTCCCCGTACCACCTGGCCAAGGTGATCGTCGATAGGTTCACAGGGCTTCTGTTCTCAGAGCGTCTACATCCGCGCGTGAAGGTCGAAGACGACGAAGCGACAGAGGATTACGTCAGTGCGCTGATCAAGGCCACGGGCCTGTGGGCTCACATGATCTTGGCTCGTACCTATGGCGGGGCCACGGGCACCGCAGTTCTTGGGTTCCAGTTCGTCGATGGTCAGCCGATCGTCGAAGTCCACGACCCGCGGTGGATCATCCCTGACTTCGAAGATCGCCATGCGCTGAAGCTGAAGAAGATCGAGATCAAGTACCAGTTTCCCAAAGAGGTCTACGATCCAGATAGCCGAGAGTGGGACGAGATTCCGTATTGGTACCGTCGAACGATCGACGAGAAATCTGACATTCTCTACCACGAGGTTCCTGTCACCGATGAGGAACCAGTCTGGCAGGAGAACAAACGAGTCGATCACAACTTCGGGTTCTGCCCGATTGTGTGGATCCAGAACATGCCCGTCCTGGATTCAATCGACGGCGATCCGGATGCCCATGGAATCTTCGATAACATCGAGGCAATCGATGCCCTGATCGCGCAGGCTCATCGAGGAACGATCAGTAACTGCGACCCTACGCTTCTCGTCAAAACCGACGCGCCTCTCAGCGATGTTAAGACCGGATCATCGACCACGCTGAAACTTCCTGCTGGTGGCGATGCAAAGTTCTTGGAGCTACAGGGTACAGCCACCAAGGCTGCAATCGAACTGGCTGACAGGGAGAGGGCATGGGCACTCGAAGTCGCCCAGTGTGTTCTTGAGCATCCCGACGTGGCCAATCGCACTGCTACCGAAGTCGAGCGTAGCTACGGATCGATGATCAGCAAGGCCGACGTCATGCGTGAGCAGTACGGAGAGCGCGGAATCAAGAAGATCCTCATGATGATGCTCCTCGTGGCCAGGCGTCTTGGCACGGCCACCAAAGTCGGAGACAAGATGGTGCGCAGCCAAGTCAGCCTTCCTCAGAAAATGGGGAAGGACGAAGAAGGGAAACGAACGTCGACGCCCCGAGATTTTGGCAAGGGCATCTCCATGGAGATGCAGTGGCCAAAATATTTCGAGCCGACCGGGGAGGAGATCTCCAAGGCGACCGATGCGGCCGGCAAAGCGAAGGAACTCGGTTTGATCGACGAGAAGCACGCCGTCGAACACGTGGCCGACATGTTCAACGTCGACGACGTCGAGAGCATGATGGAGGTCATCGCAGAAGAGAAGGAAGCCAAAAAGGCCGAACTGCAAGAACAGATGATGAACAGCATGCCGCCTGGTAGCGGAGAGGAAGAGGAAGATGATGAAGACGAGGGCCGGCCGCCGGTTCCCTTCAAGAAGAAGTTCGCAGGTAAGTGATGGTGATTGCTATTGACTTTGATGGCACGCTAGTCCAGCAGGACGGACGTGACTACGAGGACGTCACGACTCCTCTGGATCTGATGCCTGGCGCGCGGGAAGCTCTGCAATCACTTAAGCAGGCCGGGCACATGTTGCTCCTTCTTTCCGCGCGAGCCAACCAAGCCCTCCTGGAAAATCCAGATCTCGATCCACTTGTGAAAGCCGGGGTCCGCAAGATAGACCGGGGTCGCTGGGAGAAGTCTCGTCCTGTTCAGTGGGCGCGATATGCGCAGATGCTCCGGTTTGTAGAGTCCGATCTACCTGGAATCTTCGATGCGATCGACGATGGGAAGGCAGGCAAGCCGTGGGGAGTTGACCTCTTTATCGACGATCGCGCGATGAAGTATGGTTGGGGGGCTCAGTCGAATACATGGCCAGCGATCGCGCGCGCGTACGGCGATCTATTCCCGGTGAGGGCAGCATCATGAGCGAGAAAATCCACAGCAAGAAACTCTTCAAGGGCCGCGCTGCGGACGAGATTCATCGACGCTTGATGGGCGGAAAGTGCCTGTGTGGGCAGCCGGCCGCCATCATGATCCGTGTCTTCGCGCCGCTCGTGGAGATGTTGCAGACGTCGGCTCAGTTCGTCATGCGTCTGCAGGCCGAGTACGGATCGCTTCCGGTTGTGGATTTCAAGACCGGGAAGTTTCTCCGCGTATCCCAGGTGTTTGCGTGCGATCACTGCAAGACGGGGGCGGAACGTGAAGCAGCTAAGGCTCCGTCTCACTGGTGTGTGGAGATCGACCGCGGTCCTGGGCCAGAGAAGACCATCGTGCAGGTGCCGTCGTGAAACAGCACTACCATAGGTTCTAGGCAGTGGATCAGTCGGACGAGGTCGCACGGGCCTGGGGTTTGCCACAGCCATGTGCCACCAATCCCGGGTAGGTGATGAGGGCTCCCCTCGCGCTCATCTCGCGTTCCGAAGGACTTACCGGAGTTCCGCCGTCTCCCCGTCCAACTGATTCACTGCCTAGTCTTCAAGAGTTTTGTCGTCGTGAATCTCGACGATGCCTTCGCCCTTCTTGAAACGCTTGGGCGCCTTGGCAAGGTCATCTTCATCGTCGGCCATGGCCTTCTCGAAGTTCTTCTTGATCTCCTCGAAGCTGACCGAAGGCGGTCTTGTGTCTTTGTCTTTCATTCAGCTCCTCCCCTCTTCCTGAACCTGCGGTAGTACTCGACGTCCTTCGTAGTCTCTTTGCCTCCCACGTGGGACCAGACCTCTGCGGTTGGCTGGCCTTTCAGACGTCGATACAGGGTGGCCTGGTCTGCCTTGCGCGCCACGATTTCGAAGCTGCTCGGGATCTTGGAGTAGATCCTCTCCACTTCGGAGTCCGGTACGAAGCGACCCCGCTTCTCTGCCCGAATCGCGACGAACTCCTTCGCATGTTCGACGTTCTCCAGGTCCACGCCCATGACGGTGACGTGATAGCCCTTGGACTTTAGACGGTCGACCATGTGCGAGTAGGTCTTCGCATTGGCTCCCGTGCCATCGAAGATCAGATTCTTGTTCTGTTCGATGGCCGTATCCCTGACCCTCTTGGCCAGGAAGCTGGATTCCTCGTGTGCCATGGAAGCGGCGTTGCGCGCGGTTGGGGCATCCTTCCCGCGCTGGTTGTCGAGGTTGAGTGCCTCCCTGTATTCCGGCAGGCGTTCCTTGATCGCATCGGCGTCGACCTTCACGAACTTGGTCTTGTCGACTCCTTCCAGCATCGAGCTTTTTCCTGATGCCGGCCCACCCATCATTAGGATCGCGACTGGCTTCTGATCCTTTGGAACGGGTGATGTCTTGCTGACGATATCCTCCGAGATTTTGTCGTGCAGCTTCTGGCGTTCCGGGCTCGGCTTGGCATCCCTGTGCTCGGCCGGGTTCTTGTCGAAGTGCTTCTTCCAAGTCTCGTCTGGAAGAGTGTCGATCTTCTCGACCCACTTGCGGGCCGCTGGAACTTCGTGCTTTCCCTCTTTGTCCTTGGCCATAGGACGATCGGGGTTCTGGGAATCTCCCCGGGCCTTCAGTTTGGCTAGGGTCTCTGTCTCCCGTTCGCGGGAGTCCCTGGTGACCTTCTCGGCGTCGGGCGTCTCTCCCCATCGCCCGCCCTCTGCGCGTGGGTGCTTTTCTGGATCCCATGCTCCCGGCATAAGAGCATCGTGCCACGCAAACCGATTGTTTGCCTACGCAGCTGCGCGAACGAGCTTGGCCGCCTTCAGACATTCCACGCGCATCCACGTCGATACCGACATGCCAGTAGTCTTCGCCGCCACCTCGACTTCCCGTCGTTCGCTGGGCAGAAGGCGAACCTGGAACGGGATACGGTTCTGGTTGGGCTTGTTTCTCGGTCGGGCCATGTGGTCTCCTCATCATCACGGTAATTACTTGTACGTGCCTTGTCAATACAAACGATCCTAGTGTGGGAGCGTGTCCTCGAATGTCTCGTGCTGCTCACCGACCAGTTCGAACTTCGCATTTACCCTTCCATGCATCGCAGCGATTCGCAGCGGGATGTTGTTTCCGGGGCCGAGCTGGTTGGCCAGCCATCCGACGCACGGAATTTCGCCGCCACGACTGTTCGATTCGTGGCAGGCCATCATGCGCAGGTCAGACCCGATGCCACGGATGTCTCCTGGCTTTGCGATCGTGTTCCGCAGATTGGCGTGCTTGACCTCGCAGTACCCGTTCGGGATGTCACGCGGGTCGACGTCCTTCCGCCAGGGGCACTTCTTGCACTGCTTTTTCACTGAAAGCCTTTCGGTCCGGGACCGGTAGGAACCACCTGCTGCAGCGGCGAGATGGCGGCATCCACAGCAGCCATCAGCAATCTGGAGAACTCCGGGCTGGTCGTCTTCATGGATGCCAGCGTGAAGTGCAGAGCGACCATCTGTCCGCATGCCTCGGAGTTGCTCTGCTGCCCTGACATGACTCGGCGCTGGTCAATCATCTGGTTGATGACCCCGACGAACTCCATGGAGCGGGCAACGATGGCCTCGATGTCTTCCATGGGGGTGCCAGGGAACTGAATCATCAGCTCGGCTCGAAGCCGGCTGACCAGAAGCTGGAGGGGTGGATTCACTTGATCACCCCTACCATCCGGGCGTCTTCACACGTCATGCATCCGCACATCCGTTTATGACCGATGCACGCACCCTCAATCTTGGGCGACGCCACGACCTTCTCGCCGTACACGTATTCGTCGTGAGGCGTTCCGAAGGCGTGCTCGATCTCGTCGTTCCATTCGCCACGTTCCCACTGCGCAAAAAGAGCTTCCTTGCTCATCGCCGCACGCTCGCCCACAGGACTTGCGCGCACTGACACTCGAACGCCGCGCGCCCGTGGACGCGGCAGATCATCGGCTGCGTGTCGTCGGCATTGGCCAGAAATCCGTCGAGTTTGTCTTCAAGGTCAGCGCTGCTCTCGACGAGGTCCTCGGCCGCTGCCTGGGCCGTCAAGGCCGCATATTGCCTCTCGTGCTGAGCGCACAGCGACGTCCCGTCACGGACGGCTACTGCGGGCGCGCCACAGTATTGTCCCGGATCTAGACTTGGATTGTGCTCGCAGCCCACGGTCTCGTTCGCCCCTGACTCGATCCACTCGATGCTCAACAACGTCTGCGTGATGGTCCGCGCGCGTTCGTCGACGTGCTCGTCGGTGATCGGCAGGCCGTCGCGCGTGGCCAGGATTTTGACACCGGCACGGATCACGTCGAGCATTTCGCGCACACGTGGACGCATGCGCGCTTCTTCGGCCTTGCGATTGTCCCTGATGATTTTCAGAACAGTTTCGTCGTTCATGTGGTCTCTCCCTTTAGCCTTGGGCTCTCATGGGGAAGTTCACGATTTCGCCGCCCTCGATGGGCGGGGCCGGCCCCCTTTCGGCGTACTCCGCCTCGATTTCCTTCCGCTCCCCGCTCTCCAGCTCCCAGGCCCAGTCAACCCCTCCGTAGAACTTCACGTTGAAGTAATCGACTTGGATTTCGCTGCCGTCGTAGTTGTAGGCGGCGAGCATCGCCTCCAGCTGGTCTTTCAGGGCCTTCGCCTCTGGAGTCCAGCTCGGCAGGTGGAACTCGGGGACGAACTCGTGAGGGTTCCCGATGTCGTGGATGACCCGCTCTGGGTTCCTGACCCGGAAGGGCACCTCCTTGATTTTGACTCTGATGGCGGACCCACCAGAGAAGCTCTCGTATCGAACGCTCAGCTTCAGGCCTTTCGGCAGCTCACCTGCCTCGATTCCGGCCTTCACATCCAGCCGAAACTTGGCGGCGATTTGCTTGGTGCTGAGGTTCTTGTCGTACTTGGGACCGTAGCTGATTTCGTACATGGACCGTGTCTCCTTCTTTCCGTCTATCTGTCTCTCAACCACGATCTAAGTATAAACACTGTACGTTTCTTGTCAACACAATAACAGACTAGGATGTCCGGCCGATAAGACGCGGCGCACGGATGTTCCACGAATCCCATTGTGGGGTACATTACAAATGGCCATGTGTACGAAATGCGGCAGAAACCCACGACGCGGTTCCGGGCAGCGCTGGTGCCGCGCGTGCCATGCGGAGTCGATGCGACAGACGAGGCCCAAGCATCGAGACCTGACGGCCGAGCAGCGCCGGCGGGCGATCTGCCGCAATTACACAAACGTTCTGGTCAAGCGCGGAGTGCTGAAGAGGGAGCCTTGCGCGTGCGGGAGCATCGACACGCAGGCCCATCACCTGGACTACAACAACCCGCGGATGGTCATCTGGACGTGCCGGCGCTGCCGCTTGGAGCGCCATGGGACTATTCAGGCTCATCCAGATGGGGCTGGCACAGCCACACCCCAGAATCCAGTTCGAGGGTGACCGGCTGGTTCTGGCAGGGTTTGCCGTCCGGAGCCCGGTCGCAGTGGTGGCGGGGCTCTCCGGCGCAGTATCGGCAGCGGAAGATGAAGTCCGTATCGTCTTCATAAAAGACTTCATCACATTCCGGGCATTGCCGGCCGTCGCGATCGTAGTCGGGACCGAGACCCATTACGCCGCCTCCTTCAGCTCGAATCCCTTGGCCTGGTAGTCAGCCGGAGTCACCAGGGCGTCGTATCCGAAGGATTCGTATCCCTCGGGAGACATCAGGAAGGCCTTCTCCGCAGTGGCAGAGCGGAACCAGACCTTCACCGATCCGTCGTCCTGGCTCAGGGCGGCGCTGCGAATGAACTCGCCAGTGGCCTGCCGAGCCGCTTCTTCCGCGAGATGAGCCGCGAATGCTTCGTGCTTTTCTTTGCAGCGGGCCTCAATGTGATACCGCTTGGAGGCCTTGCCGGGCTTCCCCTTCCAGCACTCCTTGCAGAGCGCAATCGCCGGGCAGTATTTGCTCGGGCATGGGCGCTTGCGAACCCCAGTGAAACTCGGGCAGCCGTCGCAGCACAGCCGACCAGTTCTTGCGTTGTAACTGAACCCCATCTACTTACCCGCCTTTCTTGCTTCCGCGTCTGGTTCTTTGAACTCGATTTCCTGTCCGCCCACCATCAAGACGATCTTCATCTTCTTGGGAGGGGGCTTCGGGGCCTTCGTGACTCTTTCCATTTCTCTTACCTCCATACTCATTCTACGCACGAGATAGTTAATGTCAACACAATAACGATACAGAAGAATAGCGCGAGGCGTCTAATAACGATGCAGCGTGTTGACGCGTGGTGCGTTGGAATTAGCGCGGGTCTTATTATTGTGTTGACAACGTACGTACAGTGATTAGAATAGATCTGTAAGAAGAAAGGAAACCAGATGCTCTTCAAAGAAATGTCGGACCAAGCTCTTCGGGCGGAGTACCGGGGTAACCGGGAACTGGCCTACAACAACGCGCGGATCGCGCAGCAAGGGAAAGCCTCTGCGGGACGGATGGCGCGGCAGATGGGGCGCCTGATGGCCAACATCAGAATCATCGAGGCCATAGCCAGGCAGCGAGGGATCGGGCTTGTGGTGGTGCAGGAACCGGAAGAAATCGAAGTCATTCGGGAAAGGGAGTGCTCATGATTCGTTACATGATGTCGGGAGTCGATGGACGCATCGAGTTCATCGTGGGGTTTGTTGCTGCGCTCGCGTACATCCATCGCGAGTACAAGGACCAGGCCGGCGGTTATATGCCGGTTCTCAGGCGCATCGACGAAGATCGGTTCGGGTTCTATCCCTCGCGCGAGTCCGACGCACTGCTTGGCGAGATGTCGCGGGACGACAAACGTGACGCGGAATCGGCGAAGCGCCGCGTCGGAGGAACCTTCGGATCGTGATCGTTATTGTGTTGACAATAACATTACGGTGGTTATAATCAGATCGGAGGCAAGAGAGATGGAAAAGCGGATCTGGAAGATGAAAGTCGGCAAGAAGTGGGTTGCGGCGCTGTCATGGGTTCCTGCCGGGGTGACGCTGACCGAGTTCGAGGATGAAGCGGCCCAGTTTCCGGTGTCGAAAGAGCCCGCGCCCATCGGCGATGGTCGCTATTACCCAGGCATGGATACCTATTACGTGCGCATGGCGCTGGGCCTCAAGGGCAAGGTCTTCATCAAGCCAGACGACGGTCCTGGAATGTGGGCATACTGATGAGCCCATTGTTATTGTGTTGACAATCAACACACGGTGTTTATACTGAGGGTGAAGGAAAGGAGAGCGAGAATGAGAAGCGGAAAGAAAGCGGGGTTGGTGGGAGAGGTGGCGATTTACGGGAAGTCGGGAGGCCCCAGCGCGGCAATCGCCAGCTGGAAAGAGGGAGGAGAAACCAAGACCAAGGCCATCGGATACGGTGGTCAGTTCGGTGAGCGTCTGATGCTCGGGTCATTGACAGAAGCGCTCTGGCTGGCTTGCGCAGCTCTCAGAGAGGCGGGAATCCAGAAGGGGAAAATCGCGGTCCACATCCAGGTCGGAGAAGCTGGATTGATGGCAGCGGCCGATGTGAACCACCCGGGGTACTTCGGTGACCTGAAGTTCGGGCCGGGTCCGGTGTACGTGATCTCTGGCGCGGAACTCGAAGCTGCTGCACAGAACGGAGTCGCCTGATGAAACGCACGGTGCTTGACGCGCTCCTGGATCGGGTGCAGCGAGGGATAGCCGAAGTCACGATTGACACCGACGGATATACGGACGAGCAAGCGGCGCGAGTCGTGGCGGCAGCGCAGGCCAAGGGGCTAAACGTTGCGCGTGATCGTCGTTTCATCCTGATTCGTGACTTACTGGAGGCCCGGTCATGAAGCACACGGCCACGTATTCTCCGGAAGACAACAAGATCCGCATCTACCCCGCACATCGCCTGAGCAAGGAAGACTACGACCGCGTTCGCGCGGCAGGTTTCATCTGGGCGCCCAAACAGGAGATCTTCGTTGCTCCGATGTGGACCCCTGGCCGCGAAGACATCGCGGAAGAGTTGTGCGGCGAAATTGGCGACGAGGACACGAGCCTGGTCGACCGCGCCGAGCAGCGGGCGGACCGATTCTCCGGCTACAGCGAGAATCGGACGCGGGACGCCGAGAATGCGCGCAAGGCGGTGTCCGCGATTGCCGACAACATCCCCTTCGGCCAGCCGATCCTGGTCGGCCATCACTCGGAACGTCACGCGCGCAAGGATGCCCAGCGCATCGAAAACGGGATGCGCAAGGCGGTCAAGATGTGGGCGACGGCGGGGTACTGGAAGTCTCGCGCGTCTGGGGCCATCCATCACGCCAAATACAAAGAGCTTCCGGCGGTCCGTAACCGGAGGATCAAGGGACTAGAGAGCGAGTTGCGCGGATACGAACGGGAGGTCAAACGGGCCGAATTGATGTTGGGATTGTGGAAGGATGGCTTGACCCACGAAGGAACCAAGGCGATCGCGAACCTGGACAGCATCTACATCCTGGACGCGAACGGGAACCGAGGATCGCTCTGGTCGCTTCTGACTGACGGCAAGATCGACGCCGAGACGGCGATACGGAATGCTCGCCAGGCCCACACACGCGCCATTGCGAATCAGCAGCGCTGGATCGAGCATGTGACCAACCGGCTCACTTACGAACGGGCGATGCTCGCGGAGTCGGGCTGGACGCCGCCAGCCAAGCCGAAGACCAAGGCAGCGCTTCCCCTGCTGAACTACTCGGGCGAAATCGCCTACCGGAATCCCTGGCAGCGCGGCGAGATTGTCCGAGTGCAGGCAGTTGGCATCACCAAGGCCGAACTAGCCCGCATCAACACCGACTACAAGGGGACGCGGGTGTCGGAGTGCGGAACGCACCGGGTTCGCACCGCCATCCTCGGAGGTCCGGCATCGCGCGGGCTGGTGGCAATCTTTCTGACCGACTCGAAAGAGCACAAGCGGCCGACGGCCGAGGCAGTCACCGCGCAGGCCGAATCGGAAGAAGTCGCGGCCGAAGCCCTGTCCCTGGCGAAGATGAAGGCCGCGCAAGAACGGGCCGCGACACCTCGGCCAGCGCCCGACGAGAGAGAGGCAGAGTTCGAGGCAATGAAGAAATCGCTGCGCGAGGGAGTCAAGACGGTAGCGGTCCCGCAGTTGTTCCCGACGCCGGCGCAAGCGGCTGCGCCCATGGTTGTGCTCGCAGATATTCAGCCAGGGCAGTCAATCCTGGAGCCCAGTGCCGGGACAGGGCGCCTGGTGGATGCAATCCTTCAGGCCCATCCCGACGCAGACATCATCGCCGTGGAAATAGACAAGCGCTTGATCGAGGCGCTTCGTCCAAAATGCACGGCGGTGAAGTGTGGGGACTTCCTGGAAAGCAACGGCGACCTCGGGAAGTTCGACCGCATCCTGATGAACCCGCCCTTTGAAAACGGCGCCGACATCAAACACATCAAGCACGCCGTGACTTTCTTGAACCCTGGCGGGAAACTGGTGGCCATTTGCGCCGCTGGTCCGCGGCAACGTGAGGAACTTCAACCTCTCGGATTCTGGGAGGACCTACCTCCTGACACATTCAAATCCGAGGGCACATCGGTTCGCACGGCACTTCTGATCATAGAGGCACCCAAGGCATGAGGATCTTCGTCGGTATGGATCGGGAACCGTGGGAAGAATTTCAACGGAAACACTTCGGTGGATACGTCGGATGCTCCTGCGGCAGCATCTTGCAGACGTGCGAGCAAGTACGCGAACACTGGCAGTCTGGCCACTTCGACGAACCGAGATATCGAGAAGAACCCGATGAAACGCCCAAGGCATAGAACATGACGAACCCTATCGTTGACGAGTTCATGAAGGCTAGCCGGTCGCTCGCACTCGGGGTCAAGCGCGGCACGGTCACGAAGCAGGAGGCTGCCTCGGCCATCGGTGGCCTGATTGTCGCTAGTGGCATCGAACCCGACATGATCAAAAACGAAGCCGCAGAGATCCTCAAAATGTTGGGGGGAATCTGATGTATCTCTTCATCGACTTCATCGGTCGGTGTGCAGTCCTGAAAGAGCAAGAGCTTCCTGCGGAACGGTCACAGTTTGATCACCCACTGAGGAAATTGACGTCAGAGGGCGCGACGGGGGACTTCGTTCAGGTAGCTGCGACCCTTGGCTCAGCCCAAGGACACGGGGCTGAATACCACAACACGTACATCAAGCTGGGAACAAACGTCGGAGTCTACAAAGCGCCCAAGGTATAGTTAGGGAAGGAAGAACAGAATGGAGAACGAGACGATCGGTACAGAACCAAAGTTTTTGCTTTCGTGCGGTGCGCACAAAATTGAGGAAGTGTGTGTGTGTCTCCTGGAAGCGGTATCCATTCCGGTTGGCACATCGCCGGCACCAGGAGTTCCACGGACAGATCATCCACCAGATGTGTGCGCGACCCGGGCGTCGTTTGGGCGCACACTCAACGATGCCTATGGGCACGGTAATGCTGCCGACGTGGAGCGCACGCATGATCTGTTTCCACTCGTGGACGCTCTGCGTGGCACAGCCGCACGGAAAGATTCGCGCGAAGTTGCCGTGTTTCTGGCGACGCGCGCGCTGCGTGACTGGTATCCGAGATTCCTGGTGTTGTATTCGCGGATCTTGCGTGAAGAAGGCGCACCGAAAAGCATCGCTGCGGCTGATGCGATCGACAAAGTAGTCGAGCGACTACGAACCATAAATTGGGCCGACCGCGCCGACCTCGCCGCCTGCGCCGCCCGCGCCGACCTCGCCGCCCGCGCCGCCCGCGCCGACCTCGCCGCCCGCGCCGCCCTCGCCGCCCTCGCCGCCCTCGCCGCCCTCGCCGACCGCGCCGACCGCGCCGACCTCGCCGCCCTCGCCGCCCTCGCCGCCCTCGCCGACCGCGCCGACCGCGCCGACCGCGCCGACGAAATTCGGCAGCTCGGGCGGGATCTGCGGCGAGATATGGCGGCGGCGCTATTGGAAACGTGCCAGCCTGGATGGACGTTAGTATCCTGAACCGTGCCTTCGGCCTACAAGCAGGTTCTTGAGACCCACCGGCGCAGGCTCATTCGAGTAGCCGAACGTCGAGGAGTCGAGAAGCTCAAGCCGATCTACAACCGTGCCCAAGAGGAGCTGGTCAACAAGCTGGGACGTCTGCCGATCGGAATGCGCAGCACGTTCACGGCGCACGCTCACCAAGTGATGCTCGCGCAGGTCAGGCAAGGCCAGGCGATTCTTGCTGGCCGGTTGGTGGGCGAGATGAACGATATCTCCAAGGAAGCCCAAGGCGAAGCGCTTCATGGGTTAGTGAAAGATCTGGATCGACTCGAACGCCACTACACGGGATCGAGTGTCGTACTTCCGATTGAGGAAGCGGCAGTGTTTCAAGGGATCATCGGTGACAGACGTAGGTCGCTGATGCGCATGAATCGAACGAGCATGGCCGGCTATGGGGGGCGCCTCGTTGAAGAAATGGAGTCGGCAATGTCGACCTCACTGGCCAGCGGCGAGACGGTTATCGACGCGATCGACAGGATTCAGAAAGTCGCGGATGTCGAATGGTGGCAGGCGGCCCGGATTGCTCGTACAGAAACAGCGTACGCCTACAATTCCACCGCAGCCGACGGCATGAAGGTATCGGCAGAAGTCATTCCCGACTTGATGATGAGATGGGTGGAGCACGTATCTGACGACGGAACTCCGCTCGATAGCCGAGTCGGTGTCGATTCAATCGCCATGCACGGCCAGGTAGTTGAACCCGGCGGGGTGTTCACAATGCCACCGGCGACTGCAGATGGTGAGGTCGTTCCCGATTCTCTCGTGGGGAAGACATGGGAGAACCCTCCGAATCGGCCTAATGATCGTTCAGTCCTGTCTCCATGGAGAAAAGATTGGGGAGTACCGGCTTGGATCTGGCGAGACGGTAGACGTCAGCGCGTTTGACTTAGTATTGGGCGCCTGCGTACTATTGGGGGGATCCATGGTGGACCCGCAAAAGCTCAGCGCTTTGGTCAAAGAGAACAGAGCGCGTGGCTCGTTCGGGATGCAGAAAGATCCTGACGACGAAGATACCGTCGTAACTCCTCAAGAGTCCGATGACGCGATCGTCCTCAAGAGCGCAGATCACGTGAAGATCCACAAGGAGACCGACGAAATCATCGGTCTCGTGAAGGACTTTGATCCAGACGACACCGGAGTTGCGCCGGCATGGGCCGACGAAACCATTTGGGCACGCGCGGTCAAGGCCGTGAAGGCCAAGTGGGACGATTACGACGAACCGTGGGCTGTGGTTGCGGCGGCCTACAAGGCTATGGGAGGGGAACTCATCTGATGGCTTACGGTAGTCGGCAGACAGACCTTGAGGACGAGGATGCCAAGATGGCGGATCCATCTGGAGGCGAGAGCGAGCGCCCGCTTCCCTTGTCCGCTCCTTCCGCCCGGTCTACGGCAGAAAAAAATCCGGTGATCAAGATCAAGGACCAGACGTTGCCGGCCCATCCCGTTGGATGGCCGAAGGACGATCATGCGCTCGTGGTGAGCGGGAGCAGGAGATAGCGATGCCGCACAAGGGACCAGGAACACGTACCTCGCGCACGCAGGCGCTCGCGATTGGAACAGCTCCCGCAGGGTTCGAAGGTGGAGTCGAGTTTTGCAGTCAATGCGGAATGCCGGGAACGAATCACGGTCACTACAAGGATTCTTCGGATGCGGCCAGGCCAATGAAGGGGCCTGTTCCCGTGCAATCGGCGCCGTTCAAAGTAGGTGGAACTGGCGAGTAAGGAGGAGTACGATGCCTGACGTGTCCAACCAAGATTCAGCGAAGCAGGTCGGTCAGGACCAGGCCACTCACGATGTGGAGAGGGTCTATGATCGTGACCACGGGACGTACAAGGATCAGCCGCCGGCAGTGAACGCCGGTACACCGAACGATCAGATTTCAGCGCCGTTCTCTGTTGGAGGAGGCAAGTAACATGGGCGAAGAGACCAAAGTTCAGGAGTACGACAAGCAGCACGGTGTCTACAAGGAGCCGGATCCAGCCAAGGAGGGAACTCCTCTTCTTCCGACATCACAGATGCCGAAGGCGCCCGATCCTTCTCCGTTCAAGATGGGGCCCTTAGCTCCTGGCCAGCGCTGAAGTTCAAAGTTCAAAACCACACTTCGGATTAGGAGAATCGCATGACAACGACCGCAACCCCAACGCTCCAGGGTGAGCTGGACAAGGCTGACCCAAACACATTGCCAGATGCGATTCGCCAGATCGCACTGGGCACGATGGTCACGCCGCTCAAGGCCGTCTTCACTGGTCTGGCCTCCGGCGCCGCGCACGACATCACGGATGATGCGCACGGCAATCTGCCGAAGATCTTGTCCGTCACGACCTTGCGCGTGACGGCCGGGCTCGCCACCAACGGCCCACGGCTCATCACCGACGTCAGCGGGACGGCATCGCCGCCGAACGCGACGAACGGTCACGGAGTCGCAACCTTGTCGGACGATGGTGCCACCATCACGTTCGACCAGTCGGTCACGGCATTCGTGATCGAGTACATCCCTCGTGCGGAAACGGATCCAACGGGGGCGTTCACGCGGACCTAGGCGTTCCCGGAATGGTCCGGGAGTCTTGAAAGGAAAGCGAGAGACATAGGGTCCTGACGATTCGATACTTCGGCAAGTCGACTTTGGGCTTTGTCATCTCGCGATGACGACGGCGACACAGTCGGTTTAACCGGACGGAGACTCTCAGGGACTCGCTCGAAAGGAGCGAATCAATGGACCCGGAGACAACAACAACCGAACCACCAAACGGCCAGGTACCTGCGGCATCAGCGGCAAGCACCGAGCCAGTAGATGGAACCCCTGCTGCTACGGCAGCGGCGTCATCCTCAAACGGGAAGAACATCATCATCCCGAGTGCGGCAATGACCAATATCAAGCGTGAAGAGCGCGATAAGGGGAAGAGGGAGGCGCAGGAGGAACTGAATCAGAAGGCGATTGAGGCAGGCTTTGCTTCCGTGGACGCGATGTTCGCGCACGCATCCAAGCCCGCAGCAACCACTGCTGAGCCGGTGACTCCAGCGACCACGACGACACCGAATGAACCAACCAAACCACAGAAACCAGAAACGCAGGACCCGAAAATTCTGCGGCAATGGGAGCGGGACGTGAAGCGTCACGAGCAACAGCTCGCGACGGCGAACGAAGCCGCAAAAGCTGCGGAGAGGAAGAGTCGCGAATCCCAACGCAAGCTCGACGCCTTGGAAGCGCGAACTGCTTTGGAAAAGATCGCGAATTCGAAGGGCATTCGTGACGTCGATTACGCAGTCCATCTTCTGACGAGGCACTGCGAAGGAAAGTCTCAAGAGGAGCTGAAAAGCTTTGATGAGGCGGCTTTCTTCGACAAACTGCGGGAGTCGCACACGTACCTGTTCGGAGAAACGGTCGTACCGGCCACTACGGGGACAGGCACTGGGAGTCCTCCCAAGCCGTCACCGAACGCGGTCAGTGCGTCTGTCGCTGCCGGCGGTCAGGTTGATGTCAAGAAGATGAACCAGGCGGAGTTCAACGCCCATCTGACGGCTCGTGGAATCAATCCACACGGGCCAGTGGATTAGCGTTATTCTGGTCTGGCACCTTCGCGATTCAGTTCAAGACCATAACAGGCCCGCGAAAGGACAATGAAAAATGCCCGACTTTTCAACCATACTCCAGGCTCCTGACATTCGGGCACTGGTCCAGGAGAACATCCTGGAGCGTGCCTTCCACGACGCTCTATTCCCGCGGCTCTTGTTCCGCGGTGAGGCGAGCCCCGTCTTGTGGCCGGCCAACGTCGGTGACTCGATGGTGTTCACGGGCGTGGGACTGATTCGTCCCAAGCTGCGGCCGCTCATGCCGGGAGACGACCCGATTCCGAGCGACTACACCAAGGAGCAGTGGTCTGCGCAGCTGCAGCAGTACGCTGACTCGATCGATTCGCACATGCCGTCCAGCATCGTGGCGATCGCGTCGCTGTTCTACCGGAACTCCCAGCAGATGGGTCTTTCGGCCGGTCAGACGTTGAACCGTCTCCCGCGCAACAGGATGTACAACGCCGCTCTGTCGGGCCAGACGGTGGCCGATGGGACGCAGGCATCAAGCGTGACGATCCGGGTGAAGCGCTTGAATGGCCTCACGCGCGCGCGCCGTCCGGATCTGGCCGCTGGCAGCCCGGTCAAGTTCGACACGGTGACGACGTCGAACCCGCTGAGCGTGAGCATCACGGCTCTGACCACCCTGCGCAACATCGTGGGATTCACCCCCGACACGGCGGGTGACGAAGTCGGTCCTGGCACGATCACGCTCAGCGCGGCCATTGCCGTGACTGATCGCGATCTCGTGATCGCAAGCGATCGCAGCTTCATCCATCGGGTGGGCGGCGGAAACCGGGTCGATGATGTCGGTGCGGCCGATGTTCTGACACTCGCGGACATCCGCACCGTCGTGGCGCACGCGCGCCAGAACAGCGTGCCGCCGATGCCGGATGGACGATACCACTTCCACTTGGATCCCGTCTCCGAGACGCAGATCTACGCGGACGCGGAGTTCGGTCGTCTGCTCACGTCGCTCCCGGACTACTACATGTACCGGGACTTCGCCATCGGAGAGCTGCTCGGCAACGTGTTCTTCCGGAACACGGAGTGCCCGCAGATCTCCACGGTCGAAGACGGCGAAACGGCGGTGTTCACGCAGGATGACCCGTTCGCGGGCGAGCTGTTCAACACCGGTCTGACCACCGGTGTCCAGATCCACAGGCCTCTCCTTGTGGGTCATGGCGGCGTCCTGGAGTACTACCAGGATCTCAGCCAGCTCATCACCGAGGCCGGCGTCGTCGGCAAGATCGGCGCCGCCAGCATCACGAACAACGGCATCGAGGTCAACACGGACCGCATCCATCTCATCATCCGGGCGCCGCTCAACCGGCTCCAGGACAAGGTCGCCACGAGCTGGAAGTTCATCGGTGACTGGCCGGTGCGGACCGACGTGACCAGCGGAGACGTGTCGCGGTTCAAGCGGCTCATCGCAATCGAGCACGGGTCTGCGTAAGAAAAAGCAGCGTAAAAACGACGGGTTACGCTGTTTTTGGTTTGTGCTTACAGGCGACTGACAAAAACGTTGCCCTCGGTGTGGTGAAACAAAAACCGCCGAGGGCAATCTTTCCCGAATAGGAGACTCCAATGGCACGTAAGCACGAAGAGGAATCCACGCGACTCGGCGCTGAAGAGACGACACCGGTGCCAGAGAAGCCAAAGGAAACCGCTCCCGAGGCGGAGTCGGCCAAGCCGTCGGCTGCCACGGCCAAAGCTGCGCCGCCACCGGTGGCGAAGCGACCGCGCTATGTCGCCAAGAACAAGCGAACGGTCTCACTGAGCGGCGGAGCCATGACCCACATTCAGATAGGCTGCATCATCGAGGAAGCCGGGTATGGACCCGAAGGCATCGCCAGCTTGCGCGCACAGGGAGTGGAACTGGAGCTGATCGAGTAGCTGAAAAAGAACCAGGTAAGGCAGTGGCAATCGATCACGTCATCCCGGTGTCGCGCGGCGGGCGACACGAGCCAGAAAATGTTGTGCCGGCGTGTAAGTCATGCAACTCCAGCAAGCGCCACAGAACGCCAGATGAATGGCGGAAGTGGAAACGCATTACGGGGCGCGTTTAAGCGATGGCACTGACGGCAGCGGAGAGGACAAGGTGCCGATATCACTTGGGTTATCTCAACGCTTCATTTGCGGGAAGCGCCTCATGGGGATTGCCGCGTCCCATCCAGACGATCTTCATTTTGGAAGATGCGATGGGGCTGGTCATCGAAGACGCGATCGGAATCGTTCGTGATCTGATCGCACGCCTTGATGAAACGGAGAACCAGATCTTCGATGCGCAAATCAGACTGGCGGCTGAGCGTTTGGGCAGTCTGACGTTGCGAGCGGATGAAATCGAGAGGCTGCAGTCAGCCTATGTCATGTGGGCGAATCGTCTGGCCGACACTTTGGGCGTGCCCCTCTATGCCTATAGTTCAAAATTCAAAAGCATCGGCATGGGTGGAGCCGGAAACATTCCCAGGAGCTAGACAATGGTCCCAGCAATCATTTCGCACCAAGGTGTTCTGAGCGGGTCGCCCTCGGCGTCATCGTCGGGACTGACTCTGCAGGAGATTTTCAACACCTCCTTCATGGCTACGTTCGGATCATCCAAGGGCGCGCGCCCGGGGATCATCGCTGCGACTGATGCTGTGCCCTATACGATTCCTCTGGAGACGATCACGAAGGTGAAGTGCATTGCGCTTCGTACGCCCAATGGATCGACCATCAAGATGGTCATCACATCGGCAGTCGGAACCAACCAGGCATTCAACGTCTCGGGACTCTTTCTGTGGACCGGGATGAACTCTGGCGACGAGATCACGGCCATCAAGCTCGTTGGTACGGCTGATATCGAATACGTGATAGCCGGCGATGTTTGATTTATGTGCGGCGTAGCCGCGCCCAGCTCAACGTGGCGTAGAATGGGGATATGGCGACCGATCGCTCATCGCCCTCGCGCCCAGAAGATGACTTCCCCGAGAGCCGTGGACAGGTAAGACCTCTACGGTCGGAGGAGGTCGGGCGCACGTTGACGGCGCGTATGGGTCCGATCATCGATCGGCTGCGTCAGCTGCACACGAGCTTCGGGCTGCGGCCGTATCGTGTGTTTCTGGTCCACGTCGCGTGGAGCGGAAGCAGAAGGGGAGATGGAGGCGCTACGGAAATCAGCAGGCGTGAGATCCTGCCGACTCCGTTGGTTATCGATATGTCTTCCGTGAACGAAATAATTCGGGCTACGGGAAACACAGAAGAGGGCGGAATCAAGATCGTAGAGATCAGTTCGAAGTACTCCCAAGATGATCTGATGGGGGTGACGCTGGATCTGCAGGACCCAGCATTGCTTCTGACGGGGAAGCGCAACGTCGAGTTCTTCTGGGAGGTTGTCGAGAATCGTCCGAGGAACCCCAAGCCTTCTCGCCGGCGTTTCGTTCCGAATGCAGCGCCTGAACTGTCACGCGATACGTTCGATTGGAGGGTCAATCTCACGCGGCAAGCGGGTGAGGGCAATCGCGACACCGGAGCACTGATCCCTCGGGACAAATTCTGATGGCGGTTTATCGGACGACGTTCAGGGAGTTTGCTCCGACGCTGCGCAAGCTGGCCAAGGCGCAGGTAAAAGCTGGAATCACGGCGATGCAGATCACTTCTGATCGGGGCATACAGTTTGTCCATGACGAGATCGCCAAGACGGTTCCATCTCCCGTGGACATGGGCACCTATCGTTGGTCATGGAAATCTCAAGACCTCCCGCGCGGGGCCATGATTTTCAACACCCAGCTGTATGCCTCCGTCATAGAAGGCGGCCGGCGCCCAGGAGCGCGCATGCCGCCGGCTGCGGTCCTCGGGGAATGGGCTAGACGGAAGGGACTTCTGCGTGATGTTCCCAAGGGAGATATGAACGCGGCCATGCGTAGCATCGGATTCGCTTTGGCTCGGTCCATCGCGCGCAAAGGTATCCCGGCCAAAAACGTTCTCGGCAGAGTCGTTGAACGGTTGGTCCCAGAAATGCGCAAGGCTATCGTAGCGGCCATGAATGCGGCGGTGCCATAGTGCCGATCACAAAGGACGAATACAGCCGACGCGCTACCAGAAACGCGCGGGCCGCGATGGCGATGTCCCTGGCCAATCACATCGCCAGTCTGGAATGGCAGGCCCCGGGTGGGGGCATGACCCACTTTGCGGAGGTCTTTGAGACGTGGCCGGCATTCATCGATCGCTTCGTTTCGCCGTCTGCATGTGTGCTTCCAGGGGACTGGAAGTATGGTGACTCGGCCTTCTCCCCCAAGCTTCTTGAGGACACGTGGGAGAATCCGGGGGAACCAGGATTTGCCCTCTACAAGGTCTCCGAGATCGAGTGCGACCTGGAGATCAGCATGCGTGCGTCGTCTCCCGCCGAGTGCGAGGCGGCGATCCGCGGCGTCGAGGAGGCGTTCCAGAACCCGGGGTTCCTGATGGACGACCCGCAGGGCGCGCAGTATGGGCGCTGGTTGACGCTCCCCGAGTACTTTGGAGTGCCCGTGAGGTTTGCGTTGAAAGGTGGGCGCGTGATAGATAATGAAGACACCGCGATGCGGGAACAGCGGAATGCCGTGATCACTGTGATGGCCCAGGCACCCCAGGTGATTGTGGGGCCTGTTTATCCATTGGCAGCGAATGTCGTGGTCAAGGTTACCCGAGGAGGCTGAGCAATGCCCTACGTGAGTCGCGTCCCGCAGACACCTACCATCCAGCAGGCGCTGGAGCTGGAACAGATCATCATCGTCGACAAGACGGGACCCTCGGTCAGTCTTGGTGTTTCTCCCGGAGCGACTGCAGTCGTAGGTGAGTCCCTGAAGGGACCCTTCCTTCCCAAAGAGGTCTTCTCCGCGGGCGACCTGCTGTCGACCTACCTCGGCGATCCCCTCAAGATCGCGCACATCTCGCAGAACGGCATCAACGGCGCGACGGCCGCGCAGGATGGGTCGGGCATCTCATTCGACGGCAACCTGTTCGCCGAGCTGAAGGGCAAGACGTTCAAACGCCTCGTGATCGGGCGCGTCGATACCGACATGTTCTCCACCGACGCTGTCGTGGGAACCGGAGTCAAGGCGTCGGTGCAGTTCAGGGTCACGATCACAACGGCCGATCAAGATCCTGCCGACTCTACGATCACGGGCAAGGACATCCTGATCCCGGCAGGCACCCGCTTCGCAGACGATGCAGTCGGCACCAACAACGTCATCGCGCTGTCGCAGGATGTGCTTATTCCCAAAGGTACGGAGATCACGGGCAACGAAATCCGCATTTCTTCCGTGGCAGCTACCATTGCTTCGGGAGACGCAGCGAACGTCTACAACTGTTCCCAGGATCCGGAGACAGGCGCGCTGACGCTTATCCTCGACGATACCGTGGGCGCTACCTTCGGTTTTCCCAAGAAGGCCGTGGTTGGTTCCGTCGGCCCGACGGCATTCTTCATCAAGAGCCACACGGCGCTGAGCGGCGTGATCGACACGGTCCTCGACCCCGCCATCCCGAACGTCACGTCGACCATAGCTGCCACCAACATCTCGACGGTCAATTCCGTCGCGGCTGCCACGGCGATCTTCGCCCCGACTACGGACACGGCGCTTACCAATCTCGCCGACCGCGTGACCACTCTCTACGCTGCCGCAATCAGCAAGGTAGCACCGTCGGATTCTCCGATGAACGAGATCGCGGTTGTCTGGTCCGCGCGCAACTGGTGCGCAGCAGCCGCCAGCTCGATCAAGAACAACATCCGCGTGCCCCTCTGGAACAGCGGCGTGAACTCCTCGGCACAGGGACGGGGGCGCGTGGCCCTCGTCTCGGGGGTCCCGGCGACCGCGAACACTATCGCGGCGGCCACGGCAGCCAAGGCTGCGGTTATTGCCCTTCCGGCCGCTGACTTCGCGGCGGCGACCAGCACGGATTCCGATCGCGCTTTCGTCAACTTCCCCTACGTCAAGATCTTCTCCTCTGAGCTGAACAGAAACATCCTCGTCAGCCCGGGCGGGTTCAAGGCGTCGATGCTCGCCAGCATCCCGGAGGAGTTCCAGTCGTCCGTCGGGGCGCCCGAGAACAGCGTCCTCCAGGTCATTCAGGGCATCGAGGATGCCTTCATCACGAGCCCGCTCGTGCGCAGCGACTACGTGGCATTCAAGGCCAACGGCGTATCCGCACTCCAGAAGGATCGGACGGCCGGCTGGTGGTTCTACAGCGCTGTGACCGCGTCTGATCCCGATGAGTTCCCCACACGAACTGCAGACAATCGGCGTCGCATGGCCGATTTCATCCAGGATTCTCTTGTGGCAATCTCATCGAAGCATTCAAAGAAGCCGGGCACTACCGATCGTGTCGACGCAATGGTTGGTGGGTTCGATGGATTCTTGTCCGGCCTTGTATCGGCCGAAAACCCGTCGCAGCAGAGGATCGAGGAATACTCGATCGATGAGAAGAGCGGGAACACCAAGTCTCTCACTGGGGCGGGAATCAGGACATTCAAAATCCAAGCGCGCATGCTCGGTGACTTGAACGCCATTATTCTAGAAACCGAAATTGGTCCGACCGTGGTTATCACCCAGGTAGCCTGAGTGAGGAGCTGAAGCATGGAACTTCGAGTCATAGGGCAGCAGGTCACGGTCCGCCTCACGCGGGACAATGAGCTGCTGAACGAGATCACGGCCATCAAAGACTTCAACTTCGAGATGCGCACCCGCATCTTGAGCGAGGGCTATCTCGGAGAAACTGCGAACAGGCAGGACGAAATCTTCGAGGAGGTCGGTGGGAGTTTCACCGTTCACCCCGAGGGAACCGATGTTCTCGATCTCCAGAGGAAGATCTTTGAGCGCGCGAGCAGAAGAATCGCGGGAGCCACCGTCATATCGGCGACGTTCCGTACGGTCTTCCCGGACGGATCTGTGGCACGCATCACGATACCCGACATGAAATTCGATCCCATCCCGTTCAATCCAGGGGCACGGGATGGCTACGTGAGCATGACATTCACGTACAAGGCATCGAGCTACATTCTCTCGATCTAATCCTTCTGCTTGACAGAGACATGATCCCCAGAGGATGCTGGGGCTACAAACATGTCCAAAGAACAGTCAGCAGTTCTGAAGCAAGAATCACCATCAAATCCGCAGGCTGCGGTCAGCGCACTCGCCGCATCACGGGCGAAGTACATATGCCGGATACCCGAGCATTGTCGGGAATTTCCCTCCGATCCGTCCGTCGTGATTTATCGGACTCTGACCCTGTCAGAAGAAGAGGCCTCGACGAAAGCTTCCATGAACGCGGGGACGATGACGGCCTACGAAAATCTCAAGCGCGCCATCGTGTCAGTGGATGGGAACGTGCTTTCATCATCCGCAGGAGAGCGCGAGATGTTTTTGGAAGGCTGCTCGGCGATTGTGCGAGATCTCCTCGTACGCGCGCTCCTGGCCAAGAGCCAGGCGAATGAAGCAACGGTCAAGAATTTTTTAGACACGATCGAAGTCGTCATCTAGTCGAATCACGCGATCGCCGTTGGGACAGAATCGCGTACATCGCCCGATATGGGCACCAGCCTCTGTCTGAGATCTTGCTTCTCACCAACAATGAGGCCGCTGACTTTGAGGAGGCACTAAGTCGTCTCGTCGACAGGGAGTCCAAGCCAAAGTAAAGTATAAGCGTGGCGGAGATCCTAACGAGCGCGACGTTCGAGGCGGAGGACAAAATGTCCCCCGTCGCCCAGAGGATGGAGAGGGCGTTCCAGAAAACGTCCACCGCTGCTGACAGCCTTCAAAAGAGACTTGGAGGATTCGCCAAGAACGCAGCCCTGACCACGGCTACCGGACTTGGGATTGGGTTTGGGTTCGGGGCTCTGGCTCGCCAGATAGCCACCGCTAATATGGAACTGGGGCACACGCAAAAGTCGTTGGCCGGCGCTCTGTTTGCCTTCCAAGGATGGAAGGCTGAACTGACGACGATGGATCGCATAACTCACTCGATGCGGCAGGCGACCGCTGTCACCGAGGAGCTTGAGAAGACGGAGATGCGATTGGCAATCCCGCTGACCGAACTTGGAAATGTATATCGGCAAGTTGCAGGGCCGGCGTTCACGCGGCTCGGAATGGACCAGAAACAGGTTCTGAATCTGACGAATCAGGCGGCAGCTGCATCGAAGGTCTTCGGAGTTTCCGGAGAGCAAGCGGCTGTCACTGTGACTCGCGCGTTGATTACTGGGCGCGTACGTGGGTTTGATCCGTTCAGCAACGCTTTGCGTGACATGCTCGGGAACACCAAGAAAATAGCCGCTCCTGAGCTGTATCGTCGAATGCAGCGTGGATTTGCTGACCTGGCGCCGGCAGCCGAAGAGATGAGCAAAGGCTTGTCGGGAACGATGTTCCGGTTGCAAAACTTCTTTGTGACCACCCTGCGCAACATCGGAGCGCCAACCGTCACGTACATTGCGCAGAAGTTAGAAGTCTGGCGCAAGCATCTGTCACAGGTGACGGCCGATGGGAGGACCCTCGTCCAGGTGTACGGGGACAAGCTTCTGAGCGCGTTCAAGACGCTGGAAAAAATCACTGGTGGCATCCTGTCGAACTGGAAGGCGATCGCGGCGGTCTTCGTCACGTCGAAGTTCTCCGACGTGGCAGGATCTCTCTCTGGGTTTTTGGGGAAAGGGGCGCCCAAGGGAGGCAGCGCGGCGCAGATGTTTCTGCCTGGCTTCGGACCTGCCTTGGGAGGGGCCACGGGTGGGCTCGCGGCGTTCGCGTCCAAGCTGAACATCGCGGCGGCGGCGGCGGTCGGCCTTGGCCTTGCGATCGCGGCCTACGTGGACCACCTCGGCGACCAAAAGGTCGCGGAGGCGGAGAGGGTCGCCAAGATGAAGACGAGCGGGCAGGCCATGCTGGACGCGCTCCAGACCACGACCGGGGCCAAGGGAGCCCGCACGGCGCTCGCTCACGCAAAGTCTCTCGGCCTGATGACGGGAACGACGGTCAACCGCACGGAGCTGAAGCGGATGCTCTCGGGTTCCGAGATGGCAGAGATGAGGAAGGATCTGGCTGAGCGACAGGGCTACACGGGCAGAGTTGATGCCTCGGTCCTCGACCGCGTCGTCGCGGCCACATCCGTCGAGCTTGAGCGCAAGGCCAGTATGCTGCAGTTCATAGGGCCGTCACCTTCCTTGGCGCCAGGCGTAGGACCGAACGTCACAAAGGCCCCGCAGGTCGGTCCGTTCACCGGCGACATTCACATCACGCAGGACTTCAAGGACCAGGACCCTGACCGGGTATTTCTCACGTTCAAGCAGGGGCTTGAGGGCCTGGCCGACGCGGCGCAGATGAGCACCGTCGGCAGCGCGGTCCAGGGGTTCTGATGGCGGATTTCCTCTCGCAGGCGAACGCATTCAGCGTCGAGATTCTCGAAGGGGAAAAGACGTCGACGGGGCAGAACAAGGTCATACGTCTGGAGGGTAGGGCGTTGCCCTATCGTGGGATCTCATATGGGACCGAGCAGCGCTCGAAGACCACGTACTACGCGGGCAACCCTGTGGCCTCGCAGCAGGTGTTTGGCCCGATCGAGCAGAACACCGTCATCAGCGGCATGTGGAAGGACATCTTCCTCGGCAACGGCGCGGCCAAAGGGCTGGTCACGACGTTCGAGGGGCTGGTCCGCAGCGGCTTCCAGGTCAAGGTCGTCTGGGGCGACACGATCCTTCCCTCGGGAGAGCTTCCCGCCAACACGAAGTCCATCGTGCGCACGGGCATCGTCAAGAGGATTGTCCCGAAGTTCGAGAGGCCGCAGGACGTGGCCTGGGAGATCGAGTTCGAGTGGCGCGGGCGGGATGAGCCCGCATCGGCTCCCGTGCTGTCGGCCGGGACAACAGACGAACGCGAGGGCTTCCAGGCAGCCGCAGGAGAATTTGGGAAGATGGTCGCGGAGATCAACGCCTTCGTGAAGTCTCCCCTGAACAAGATCGCGGGCTTCAGTCAGCGGTTCGAAGAGGAGTCCGATCGCATCCAGAACGCGATCGTAGATGGCGTGTCGATCTTGAACAAGGTCACGCAGGCGCTCAGCACGCAGGACAGCCTGACTAGCGACCTGATAGAGCGCTCGCGCGGGACCCTCCAGAACAGCGCCGGGGCGCTTCGCGACCTGATCGATCTGCTCACGGCTCGCGGCGCGAACGTCGAGTCCTTCTTTCTTGGGAGCATGGGAGGGACCTTCGTGGACCGCGCCCTGTCGTTCCTGGATACCAAGACTCAGATCTACACTGTGTGCCGCAGCTCCGACTCCTCGCTGGAGAAGGCTATCCAGGCCGACGATTCGCTGGCTGCGAAGATGCTGCCCGAGGTCTTGGCCGAGGTACGACCGCCCGCGGGCACCGATTTACGCGACCTGGCCAGGCAGTACTACGGGGACGCTGACCTGTGGTGGCAGATTGCTGACTTCAACGGGCTGTCTTCGTCGAACGTGCCTAGCCTGCCCGACGGTGCGAGCGACGACCCTGCCCGTCCTATCAGGATCCCGAGGCGTACCGATGGAGCACCCGGCGATCTCCGTCAGGCGTGCTAGATGGAGCGCGTTTATCGACCAGCGTCTTTCCTGCGCCTCTTCATTAGGCTCGATGACTTCAAGCAGCCCACCGCCGAGGAGCTTCTTGACGTTCAGAGCGAGTCATCCCCGTTTAAGCAGCAGGTCAAGCAAGCCGACACCAAGCTGAAGCGCCTCAAGGAGCAGCGTGCTAGCGCAGGAGCTGCGAGCGCGACGGGGAGCCCAGACGGTACGTCTGCCGCCATTCTGGACAAGAAGATCCGCACGGCAGAGCAAGAGAAGGCGAAGCTGACACAGAGCAGGCGCGGGAACTTCTCGGAGTCGTTCGTGGACCAGCTTCCCGTATCGGCGCAGACGCTCTCGCCCGGGGACGACCACTCGATCGAGGTCATCGTGGTCCCGACCGAGCTGGACGTCGACCTGAACAGCTTCAGGATCGCGGACACCATAACGGCGTCGTTTCCGTTCAGGGACGCCCCGTTCGTCTCCGAGATCATCAGGGCCGCACTGGTGGAGGCCTACGTTGGAACCGTGACGGCGGAGAGCTTCGGCAAGCCCGAGTCCTGGCGATTGCCCCTCGACGTGGACAAGGAGGGAGGCAGGGCGCGTCTGATGTTCAGGGGTTACGTCGACGAGTGGGAGACGAGCCACGGGGACGACGACGCGACCGTGAGCATCAAGGCGCGAAGCTACGAGGCAGTCATGATCGACGCGAAGATCAACCCGAGGGCTCCCGCCTACAAGATCACGGGATCGGGCGAGAAGATCAGCGCCTATGTCAACCGCATCCTCGGGCAGTTCCCGCAGACCAGCGGCAAGTTCGGCGACCAGTTCCGCGCGGCCTGGTATGGGTCGCCCCCAGAGAAGGAGCCGATCTTGGACCGGGGCCTGCTGCTGCGGTCGCTCCAGACCGCGGCCAGCCGCAACGCCGCGCTCTCGGGCGGGGGAAGCCCGCAGACTCCCGCCCCTGCGGCGGCTCAACAGGACACGGGAGGTACTGCCGATGGGCAAGAGAATGGTTCCGCCCTCGGCGACCCCAGGATGAACCCGAAGTCACCCGGCCAGGAGATGTCGCTGTGGGACTTGATCACGCAGGCGTGCGAGCTGTCGGGCTGCCTGCCCGTCTACGACCCGAGCTTGCCCGTCGACAAGAAGACGGGCGTCGATCCCAAGAACTTTCTCCTGCTGCGCCCGCCTCAGACCATCTTCCGCCGCGTGGACGGCGGCGTGACCGTGATCGGGGGGCCCGCCGACGAGTTCGGGCGCTTCGTCATCGACCCCGTCACGAAGAACCCCGTGCTGTCCCAGGTGCGCTTCATGGTCTGGGGACACAACATCAAGAGCATGAAGACCAGCAGGAAGCTGGGCAGGATCAAGGCCCCCGCCGTCGAGGTGATCAGCCTGAACCCCGACGCCCCCCCAAAGGAGAGGACGATCCGCCAGCGCTTCCCTCCGGACGCGCACATCTCGCGCATGGGCGCGAAGGGCGAGGGCAAGGTCGACGAGGTCAAGACGGTGGTCGTGCGCGGCATCAGGAAGAAGGATGCGCTCATGCAGATCGCCGTCAGCATCTACCACCAGCTCTCCCGGCAGGAGCTTTCCGTCCAGATCGAGACGGACGAGATGGCCAGCTACATCGATCCATCGGCCGAGCGCGGGGCGTTCCTCCCTGGTTCGCCGGTTGTCCCCGCGGGCAAGGATCACAACGACGACCCTGACCTCCTGCGCTTGCGCCCGGGGTCGCCTTGCCGCGTGACCGTAGCCCGCGAGCACAGGACGGAGGGGCAGGGCAAGACCCTGGTCATCTCGCCGCTGTCCGAGGTGTTCGAGAAGCGGCGCGAGCAGATCGCCAAGATGCTGCGCGAGCAGGCCGGGCGCTTCCACCAGAAGGACGCGCAGACGGAGAAGTTCACCGACAGGATCATGACCGCGCTCGGTGCGGCCAAGCTCCAGGACGTCTTCTACTGCCGGAGCGCCAAGCACAGGTTCACGGCCGACGATGGCTACTCCGTCTCTATGGAGCTGGTCAACTACATCGAGGCGTACAGCGACTCGAAGAACCTCGGCGCACAGTCCCTCGAAGCGGACGAGGAACGCCGCGAGGACTCGGTCGCCGAGCGCGCCGACGCGGACAAGGATGCCGAGGAGAGGCGAAAGAAGGCGGAAGAAGCCGCCGACCTCGTCAATCGGGGGATCCTCTGATGAGCACGAACATCCGCCGCGCCTGGGATACACAGCGCCTGGCGAAGGCCCTGACCATGCCCGGTATCGACCCGAGGCACTGGGTGTCTTACGGAACGGTCGGCGTGATGAGCGACGAGGGCGACTTCGACCCGGACAACCAGCACGCGGTTTACGTCGGGCCGGAGGGCGTCGAGGTCGATGTCCTGCTCGAACCCCTGGACCTGATGGTTACGGCGCACTACTCGGGCATCCAGGGGGGCTGCCACGCCACCATCACGACCCCGATCAAGCCGGGCGACCGCGTCCTCGTCGTCCTGCCCGACGGCGACCCTGGCCTCCCCCCGGTGATCATGTCGATCCTTCACAGCACCTACTGCCCCGTGCCCCTCGGGGCCGACAAGAAGCCGATCTTCAGGAACGATCGCGTGTTCGTGTGGGCGGAGGACGTCGACATCGATATCCGCGCGAATAACAACGTGCGCCTCCAGGTCAAGCAAGACGGGACGATCCTGCTCGGGGACGGTGCGACGGAGCAGCTCGTGAAGGGAACGACGTACGCCAGCGACGAGAACACCATGCTCTTTGGTGGTGCCGCTGTGCCTACTCCTCCAGCGGGAGGGGTTCTTCCATTCACTCCCCCCTCCACTTCTGGACAGAGCTTGCTCGCTGCTTTCCAGCTGCTCGAATCGATTGCGGTAGGGCCTCTGGCTTTGCTCAAGCCAGGCTTCACCTTGGCCAAGCAGGCGATCCA
>Ga0214473_10001120_pt1 | contig 36182 bp, 42 predicted proteins | sample RVTome_7_FD_203509 | JGI IMG/M metagenome (GOLD analysis project Ga0214473, IMG submission 203509) | Soil microbial communities from uranium-contaminated site in the Upper Colorado River Basin, Wyoming, United States - RVT98D197 | ecosystem: Environmental > Terrestrial > Soil > Contaminated >... | reverse complement strand
TGGTCATCCTTCTGGGCCTTTTTGAGCAGGTCCCCCTCTTCCTTCTGGGAGGTTTCCCCGCCCTTGAAGTCGATCAGTTCGAACTCGCCCTTGGCATTTTTGCCAATTCGGTCGATCCGCCCCGCCAGCGTTTTTCCTCCCAGCTTGATCTCAAATCCCTTCTCCACCATAAAGGGCGGAAACAGCTTTTGTTGATGTTTCTGGTAGAAATCAGTTAGTAGCTTCTGGCCTCGCTGGAAGTAAGCTTCTTTTTCCTTCCGTTCGCGGTAGCCTCCGCTGAGAAAATGCTCCCGGTACATTTTCAAGAATTGCCCCAAGGAAACCGCTTCTCCCTTGATCCTCCGCATCTCGAACTCCCGCAGAGTCTCGTGTAGGGAAATGCCGAAACTCGTGGGAGGAGTGGGCGGAGCCGGCAACCGCAGGACGTATTTGTAGCGATATCGCCACGGACAGGTCTCGTAGTCGCTGAGTTGGGAGTAAGAAAGCTTTTCGGGAATCAGGAGCTTGAGATCCGGCTCCCTCTTGGCGGATTCCTTGACCGCGGGAATTTCGACCGAAAATCCAGCCGCCGGTGAGGCCGGAACTTCCACTCCCAATTCCAGAATAAAGGGCGAGGGCCGCTTCTCTTGGACGCCGCCGTAGCTCTTGGCGTAGGAAAGAAAAAGCCGCTCCGAAGCCCGGGTGGCACCCACGTAAAAGAGGCGCCGCTCCTCCTGCTGATGCCCCGCCTTCGCCAGGGCTTCGACGGGCAAGTCCTTTCGGCTCCGACTGAGATATCTAAACTCTTTGACGAAGTGTTCGGGAAGTTCCAGGGCGGCAGAGCGTTGGCGAGTCGGGAAACGGTCGGCCGTGAGCGAAACCATAAAAACCACCGAAAACTCCAAACCCTTAGCGGCGTGGGCCGTCATCAAATTGATCGTGTCCACATCCTCGATCACCGCCTGTGCCGGCGATTCCCCCGCTTCGATCAAAAGATCCAGATAGTCCACCAGCTCCGGGACATTGGGCTCCTTAACCTCCGTCTCAAACTGCTGAATTTTTTGGAAGAATAGGGCAATGTTTTCAATCTTGAGCTGGTTTTCGAGGGTGGGCGGTTCTTCCAGGTTCTTGATGTAGCCGCTCTTTCGCACGAAATCAAAAAGGAGGTGCGAGGGGGAAACTTTAAACGCATCCTTCGCCAAATCGCGAATTACGTCCAGGGCTTTGATTTTCTCGCGCGTTAAGATCTCAACAAGCGGGGTACTTTCTTTTTGAGAGGTTGCCAAAAGTTGGAGGGTTCGTTCGGGCGAGATTTTGAAGGCCGGAATGTTTAAAACCTTGTACCACGAGATGTTGTCGGCGGGATCTTTGATCACGCGCAGGACCGCCAAAAGAGCGGCCACCTCCTCTTGCTCAAAGAGCCCGCGATTACCGACGATTTGGAAAGGAAGTTCGTGCCTCTTGAGCGCCGCCACAAACGGGTCGAGATGGGCGTTGGCGCGCGCTAAAATCGCAAAATCGGAGAAGTTTTTTCCCTCGGTGTTCACCAACTCCACAATTTTTCTCAAAACTAACTCGGTTTCCTCTTCCGCAGATCTCGCGTATAGTAAAACGGGGTCGGGTCCGGTCTTGAGAGTTTTGAGATTTTTTGAGATATTTTTGAGACGTACTTCCAGACGATCGGGGTTGTTGTTCTTTATCATCTGGTGCGATTTTTGCGCCAGTGTATCGGTAAGACGATAGGATGTGTTGAGAACCGATGTTCGGCAATCGGGGTAGGCTTTCTTGAACTCCAGGATGTTGGAAACGCTCGCTCCGCGCCACTTGTAGATCGCCTGGTCATCGTCGCCCACGACGGTCAAGTTACTTAGGTTACTTGAGTTACTTTTGTTACGAGATGGGACAAGAAGTTTGATGAGGGAGAACTGGGCGGAGTTGGTGTCTTGGAACTCATCCACGAAAATGTGAGTGAACTGATCTCGGTAGCGCTTGAGGATGCTCGGCCTATCATTGAATAATTTTATTGTCCATATAATGAGGTCGCCAAAATCCAGGTAAGAGTTCTTTAAAAGCAGTCTCTGGAACGCTTCATAGACTCGAGCAAGCTCAACCTGCTTTCGCATTTCTTCTTTTTCCTCTTTACTGCTCGCTGTGTGCCTTAGGCCGTTCACCCACTGCAAATAATCGTGCGGTGTAACCTCTTCGTCCTTGGCGCGGGAGAAAAGATTGAGCAGGGCACTCAAGAATTTGGTTGGATTTCCCAGCGGGCGGTAGTAATCAAGGGGAAGATCGTAGAGGTGTCGCCGCAGGAGCAACCAGGCCTCCGGTTCGGAAAGGATTTTGTAAACCGGATCGAGCCCGATTTCCAAACCTTCTTGGCGGAGAACTCGATCGCAGAAAGAGTGGAAGGTGGAAACCCACGGCGGTTCATAACCAAGCGGCATTGCCTCATCCAGTCGTCCCAACATCTCTTGGGACGCCTTATCGGTAAAAGTTAAAGCCAGAATACGGGAGGGGTCGGTCCCCTTCTCCAAGAGCCGGCGGATCTCGCTGGTGATGAAGGTAGTTTTTCCTGTCCCGGGTCCGGCAACGACAAGTCTAATCATTCGATCTTCAAAACCGGTACTTCCCGCGGCTCTTGCTCGAAAGAGGCAAACTTCAGGGCCACCATAATTCGATAGACCAGGGCAAAAAAGCCGACGGAGGTCCAGGAAAAAACCGGGGTCAGGAAGAGAAGCGAGAGCGCCGCTCCAACCGCGGTCGCGAGAGGAAGGAAAGGAATGTAGGGCTCAAGCATGTCTTCCAGATCACTGGTGAGTTGTTCGGTTAGAGGCTGGCGCAAACTCTCGGCGAGCTTCTTGGGCGTGGAGATATCCTGCGAATTCAGAATAATTCCATACTGCCGCTCCAGAATTTCGAGCACGCCGCTCTTCTCCAATTCGGTGAGAAACTGCTGTTCGGTGAATTGTTCGTTCCCCAGCTGACTTTGAACTTGATTGATTACCTGATTAACCACCAGATTCAAGGCCGGCGCCAGGACTCCCTCCGGAATATTGAAGCGCGTTGGGAGTGGAAGCTGGGAAGAAAAATAGATCAGGATCCCAACGGAGAAAACAAAAATCTGGAAAAAACGGCCAAAGGAGTTAGGAAACATCCGCGCCAGGAAAATCGAATGAGTTGCCACGGTTCTCTTCGCCGTATAGTCCAAGATCAGTAAAGCCGCCGCATAGACCAGCGACACCAGGAAAACAAACTCGAGAGGAATATCTACCGGGATGGGAGGGAGGAGAAACGGGATGCCGAAAGCGAACGCGCCGGCCACCACCGCTGCCATCCGGATGGTCGTCTTGGTCGTGAGAGCAAGAACTACAAAGAAAGAGCTGGAGAGGAAAAACGCCAGAAACAACGGCACCAAACGCACCCCAAGAGAGGCCGCTAACCCCGGACCTCTGGCGAAAATTGCCGCTAAGGAAAATCCCAACCCAAGACTTCCCAAAATCACCAGCAACAGGAGAAAGGCAATTCTAATGCGGACGGGAATTTTATCCATTACTTCTTCGGCTTCGCCTCCAGATCCTTAAGTTGATTCAGCTTGCCCAGAAGGGTCGAGAAAGAATTTAGCAAGCGGTCCATATTCGCCTTAGCATCTGAGAGTTGGGAAGAGGCCCGCCGCAGAAGTTCGTCAAAATCAAGGGCGTCTTTGGCGACCGCGTGCAGCATTTTTAAAATGTCCTCGGCCTGGTCGGCGAAACGTTCTCGTTGCAATCCCAAAAGGATCGATTGGATCGTCACCAAGAAGGTCTGGGGAGAGGTGAAGAAAACGCGCTTCTCCAGGGTATAGCGCATCAGCTCCCCATCCGAAACAACCTCTTGAAAGATCGGTTCGAAAGGGATATACATCAGCGCAAAAGGGACCGTTCCCTCCTGCGGCAGAATGTAGCCGGCGGTTTCGTCCATTTTCTGTTTCACATTTCTAACAAATGTCTTCCAGATACTCGCCCTCGCCGCCTCATCCTTTTCGGCGGCGAACTTTTGGAAATCTTCGACCGGGAATTTGGAATCGACCGGAATTGAACCCTGGCGGGTTTTGATGAGGGCGTCCACCCGCGCTCCGGTCTGGAAAGTAAACTGCCGCTCATAGGCCGCCTGCGGCAAGACCTGATGAAGCAGATCCTCCAACACCATCTCCCCGACGTTGCCCCGCAGCTTTTGGGAACGGAGAGAAGCCTGAAACTCTTGAAGTTGGTTGGTAACCTCTTTTACGCCGCCAATCTCGGTCGTAACCGAGTGCAGGCGCTCGTCCAGGGAACGCAGACTCGCCCCAAGTTCACCCTTGTGCAGCTCCAATCGCTGCAAAATCTCCTCTCCGCGCAGAGAAGATTCCAATTGGCGGAGGTGTTGGAACAGGAAAATTAGGACTCCCAAAACCGCCAGAACCAGAAAAACAATTAAAACAGTCAGGAAAATCTCCACAATCCGAGTTTATCAGAACAGGACGAGATACAGGAACGTACTTTCTCAAAAAATCAAAAAGTAGGCGGAAACGAGGATTCCACCCAATATTGAGCCAACAATAATCGCGAAGGTGAGCTGGACCCAACTGGAGTGGGGATGGTAAGAAAAGCGCGGAACTAACATATCGACGTAGAAGGGCAACTTGTGATCGAAGCGGTCTTCCATCCTAGAAACAGGGTAACATAAAGGAAGGAAAATGCGCAAAACATTATCTAGAAGGAAAATAAATCGCGACACGTCCCCTAAGATAATCTACCTGATCGGATTTTTGGCCTACGCGGCCTGGGGCGCTTGGGCCTATCTCCTCTTCAATCGAGATCCGAACGAACTCGCCAATCGAATCTTTTTTGTCCTAGCCATCGCGGCGGCGTTCTTCTTCACGGCGCTGTTCCTCTTCTATCAGATGGGAAAAATCGCGACCGGAAAGGCAGCGGAGGTGGTTTTTTACCCGGCCGCTCGGCGGGCTCTCTTCATCAGCCTTTTCTTTCTTGCAACCGCTTTAATGCGGCTGATCGGGATCTTCAGTTGGATGAATGCCGGGCTCCTGGCACTGATCCTGATTCTGACGGAAATCTGGAAATCTACCCGGTAGATTTGGAGAGAAAGGATATCATTAGTTTATGCCGAAAAATCGTTTTTACGTGACCACCGCTATACCGTACGTCAACGCCGCTCCTCACATCGGTTTTGCCCTCGAAATCGTCCAGGCGGATGTAATCGCCCGCTATCATCGGTTGATCGGTGACGACACCTTTTTCCTAACCGGAACAGACGAGAACGCTCTCAAAAACGTCCAATCGGCGGAAAAGGCTGGATTACCGGTTAAAGAGTTTGTGGATCAAAACTCTCAAAGGTTTGAGGATCTAAAGGGTACCCTCAACCTCTCATTCGACGATTTTATCCGCACGACCGAAGAACGGCACATCCGAGGAGCCCAAAAACTCTGGCAAGCTTGCGATCCAGACGACATATATAAGAAGGAATATCGCGGCCTTTACTGCGTCGGCTGTGAGCAGTTCTATACCGAAAAAGAGCTGGTGGATGGAAAATGTCCCGAGCACGGTATCGTTCCGGAAACCGTTGAAGAAGAAAACTATTTCTTTAAACTTTCCAAATACCAAAAACAGTTGGAGAAACTGATCGAATCAGATGAACTCAAGATTGTCCCCGAATCGCGCAAGAACGAAGTCCTTTCCTTTATTAGAGGTGGACTTGAGGACTTCTCGATCTCGCGTTCCAAGGCCCGGGCGAAAGGCTGGGGCATCCCCGTGCCCGGCGACGAGAAACAAGTCATTTACGTTTGGTTCGACGCTCTTTCCAATTACATTAACGCCCTGGGATACGCCGATGATGGCGAGAAATTTAAGAAGTACTGGCTAGAAAATCCCAACCGCACCCATGTGATCGGAAAGGGAATCCTGCGATTCCACGCCGTTTACTGGCCGGCGATGCTCCTCTCCGCCGGTCTTCCCCCTCCAACCGAAATCTTCGTCCATGGCTATCTCACCGTCGAAGGCCAAAAAATAAGCAAATCGCTGGGGAACATAATCGACCCCCTCGCACTGGTCGAGAAATACGGAACCGACCCCGTCCGCTACTACCTTTTGGCGAAATTTTCGCCATTCGATGACGGCGATTTTTCGGAAGCGAAGCTTAGAGAAACGTATAACGCCGATCTTGCAAACGGGCTGGGAAACCTCGTCTCCAGAATCGCCAAACTCGCGGAAGGGAAGGAAGTGTTTGACCATTCGGTACTGGTAACTAAGGCTGGGAAATTCAAAGAGAACCACCGCTTCGACCAAGCGCTAGATATTTTGCGGTCAAAGGTTTCTGAATTAGATAAGTATGTCAACGACCAAAGACCTTGGGAGAAGTCTGGAGACGCGTTGGAAAAAAATCTCGACCACTTGGTCTCCAGTCTCTTGAATCTAACCTTTGCCTTAGAACCCTTCCTCCCTGAGACTGCGGCGAAGATTAGGAAGCAATTTTCCGGAAAAATTAAACCCGCCAGTCCCCTGTTTCCCCGCCTAAGGTAGAATAGGTAGCGAAAACCAAAATGAAAAAGTTTGTCGAGGAACACGATCGGTTTTTCCAACGCTTGTTCGAAATTACTCCCGGGGTAATCACCTGGGCTGTTTTGCTTTCTCCGATCTGGTTGGGAAGAATCGCCCCGTTGGCGGTGGCTTTCTTTATCACCTTTTTGGTGGTCTACTGGGTTTATCGCGCCGTCATTCACCTGATCGGAGTCGCCGTGGGGTACCGCCGCTACCAAAACGAGCTCAAGATCAACTGGTCCAAGAAGTCCCCCGATCTCTGGGGATACGATCGGCTCAAACACCTTATTGTCATCCCCAGCGTTAACGAGCCCTATGAAGTATTAGAAGAATCGTTCGCTTCCCTCGCCGCCCAAAAGTTCCCCAGAGACCGGGTTTACATCTCCTTCTCGGCAGAGGAGAAATACTCCGAGCGCGTTCTCGAGGATATCGAAAGAATCAAGAAAAAATTTAGGGGGAAGTTGGGAACGGTCTGGACCACCGCTCACCCCTACGGCCTCCCCGGAGAAGCCGTCGGCGCCGCCGCCAACCGGACCTGGGCGGCCAAACACGCTCTCAGAGAGATCAAAAAGCTCGGCTTGGAAATCGACGACTTTGTCGTTACTACCCTGGATGCGGATATGCGCCTCCATCCCCAGTATCTACCGCGCTTATCCTACGCCTTCCTCACCGAACCAAACCGGCTCAACAAGTTTTTCCAAACAGCAGCCTACCTCTTCGACAACAATCTCTGGGAGGTGCCCCTGCTGATGCGCATCCAGGCAAACTCAATCTCTCTGGCGGTGCTCGCCTCGTGGGTTGTCGAGCCCCAGCACAAAGATACCTGGTCCTGTTATTCGGTTGCCCTTCCCACCCTGATTGAGGCCGGATTCTGGAACCCGGCGATCGGGGTAGACGACACCACTTTCTACTGGAATGCCTTTCTCAAAAAGAAAGGTCGTTTCGAGGGGTCCCATTTCTACATCCCCGTTTACGCAGATGCGGTTCAAGACGAGGGGCTTCTCAAAACCCATGTCGCCCAATACAAGCAACTCCTGCGCTGGGGCTGGGGAATCATCATCTTTCCCATCGCGATGAAAGGATTCCTCACGACCAAGATCCCGTTGAGCCTAAAACTCTCCAAAACCTACAACCTGATTGAAAAATTCGCAATTTGGTACACCCTCGTGTTCTCAGTTACCTTTGGGTTCCCTCTGCTTTCCGCAATTAATCCCGATATCAAACTCACAACGCTGGGGTACCTCTTGCCCAGAATCTCAGGCGCGGTGCTGACCTCGGCCGTTATTCTGCTTCTGCCACTGACTATTTACCGTATCAAAATTACTCTCCCCCCGCCCCGCGAGTGGCCCTGGTGGAAAAAAATGATTGTCTGGCTGGAGGGACCGCTGATCATCGTGAATCTTATGTTTTACAATTTCCTACCATACCTGGATGCCCAAACCCGCTTGATGTTTGGGAAGAGGCTGGAATTCTGGCCAACTCCTAAGATACGGGCCAAAAATGTCGCTTAAAAATTGGCTTTCCGAGAAAAATCTGGTTCTCCCCACCAAACCTCTCTTTTCGGTTTTTTGGGGGGTCGCTACTTTTCTGGTGGCGGTGGGAACATTTGCGCTCATCTTTTCTTACCAAGCACTACCTCCGCAAATCCCTCTTCTCTTTACCGCCGAAAAAGGACTCGCCAGTAAAGTTCTTCTTTCGATCGTTCCCATCTTGGCAATTTTCTTCTTAATCGTGAACGCTGCCGTTTCCGAATTTTTATTGAGAAGGCGCGAAGAAGCCGCCGCTCTTTTCCCCGCCTTTCTGGCGGTTCTGGTTTCGGCCCTCTTGACAGGTTCTTTGATCAGGATCATTCGCATCTTTCCCATTCCCAGCACTCCGCTGGAGGAAATCCTCTATCCGCTACTCTTGCCATTCGGCGGAGCGGTCGTTTTGGGAATTGTTGGCACACTGGTAGCACTGTTTCTGGCCCGCCGCCTGAAACTCTTTGACCGACCCCATGGCCCTTACCCAAGGGTTCGCCCAATTCCCCGGTTAGGAACAATTCCGCTCTTTTTCGCCTTCAGCGCGGTTGCTTTTATCTTCTTCCCTCTCAACCCGGCCCTCAAAGGGTTGCTTTTGGGCGGGGGGATCATCACTCTCGTCCAGATCATTGATGATCTCCATCCTCTTCCGTTCTGGGTGCAGGGTTTGGGACACCTCTTGGCCGCCGGCGCCGCTGTGGTCTGGGGAGGAATAAAGATCGACTACATCGGCAATCCGGTCTGGCCCTATCTCTCTCCCCGGTATCTACAGTTTGAGGCCATCCCCTACCTTAGTGAGCTAATTACCATCGGCTGGATTTTTGCACTCATTAACGTTGTCGACTGGCTTGATGGTCTCGACGGCTTGGCCGCCGGGATCGGAACGATTGCCTCCGTTACCATTTTGGTCACCTCCATCGTTCTAGGCACACCGGCCACCGCCTTATTGGGAATAATTCTGGCCGGAGCGCTGCTGGGATTTTTGCCCTTCAACTACTATCCCGCGAAGATCTATCTGGGAGGCGGGGCCTTTCTTCTCGGTTACTTTTTGGCGGTGCTCTCAGTATTTTCCGGGGCCAAAACCGGAACGGCGATGCTGGTTCTGGCAATCCCCATAATCGATTCTTTTTTGGTGATCTTATCGCGCTTGCGGGCGGGAAAATCTCCGTTCTTGGGAGATCAAGGGCATCTGCACCATCGTCTGATGCAGGCCGGAATCAGTCACCCGAAGATTGTTCTCTTGGAATGGGCGATTGTGGCGGCGCTGGCGGTGGCCGCGGTTTTCCTTAGAGGATCCGCCAAATTTGCGGCAGTTGGACTAGTATTTCTTGCCGCGCTATTAGTAAACCGACAACTATTGCGAAGATCTGGATCGAAAGACCGAACGCCATCGGCGCTCTTGAATTAACCTGCACCTTCGCCTGTAATCGGGCCAACCAGACCACCCACCCCCACCTTTTTCGGCTGAAAATCAAAGGTAAGTAGAAGAGGTCCGGCAACGCTGCCGCGGCGGCGCAAGCCGCAATCGTCATTCCCACCCCGTAGTCGGGCATTGCCCAATAGAGGAAGAAAAGAAGCAAGGAGAGTGAGAGCAGACCGTCCAGCAGAACCAGCTGAAAGGAATGATTTTTGAGCGGCCGAGAAATGTCCTTAAAGTCCCCCAACCCCAGATCGTCCCAGTGCGGAACCATGTCGAGTGCGAAATGGGAAAGAAAGGCCAAGGGAACTGAAATAACAGGGTTGGGTAGAGCCGCACCCAGGGCGATCCCAACAGCAACATGAGGAGTTAACAGCACGGGAGTATTATAATGTTAAAGACGCCTGCCAAACAAGGGTAAAAAAGATGCTTTATCGTTTTCTCAGAAATGTGATTGAAAGTGCCCGCCCTCGGCAGTGGCTTAAGAACCTCGCTCTCTTTGCGGCTCCCTTCTTCGGGGCGGAAATTCTGAACGCCGGAGTCCTGCCGCGGCTGCTCACCGCCTTTGTAGTCTTCTCCCTCCTTTCTTCGTCCGCTTACATTTTCAATGATGTGATCGATGTCGAAAAAGATCGCCGGCATCCGATCAAGAAGAATCGGCCGATCGCCTCCGGCCGCTTCTCGCCCTTGGCGGCCCGCACCACGGCGGCGGTCCTTGCGATCGCCACTCTCTTCTTCGTCGCCGCAAACTTCAACCAATACTTCCTGGGAACCGCAATTGCTTTCGTTGCCCTCCAGCTAAGCTACAGTCTCTGGATTAGAGATGTCATTATTGTCGATGCGCTCTTGGTAGCGGCGGCCTTTGTCCTCCGGGTCTACGCCGGCGCTTTTGTTCTGCCTACTTCAATTTCCGCTTGGCTGGTGCTGTCAACCATCGGACTCTCCCTGCTGTTGGCTTTCGGGAAAAGAAGAAGCGAGCGCACCCTGCTTTCCAAGCTCCATCAACGCCTGCTCACCCGCGCCACTCTTCGCCACTACCCCGACACGCTCTTGGATTCGATGATTGCGATGTCGGCGACCTACACCACGCTGGCCTACTCGATTTTCACTTTCGGAACGGCTGGATCGAAGTTTCTCACCGATCTTCTGCCGGAAACTCTTTCTTCGCCGAAATGGGCCCTCCTGACGGTTCCTCTGGTGATCTACGGAGTCGCCCGCTACCTCTATATTATCTACGAGAAGAAGGAGGGAGAATCACCGGAAAAAGTAATCCTGACGGATACACCGATCCTGGGAACGGTGGTCGCCTGGGTCCTCGCCAGTTTTGTCATCCTCTACCTAATCTAGAGCTTCCGGGCGTAATCTGTTGACACCCATCCCTCTTTACCTTGGAAGTCGATTTTGTACCAACCGCTCTGTTCGCCAAGATAGGTGTACTTGCTTCCGACGTTTGCCTGACCAATTTGGCTGTAGTTTTTTCCCGGGCCCGAGCGCACTTTGAGATAGCCGATTCCGGTATCCAAAATCAGCACCTTGGGCGCCGCCGGATAGAGCCGGGCGGAAAGGGAGGCCAGGGAGGAAGAAGCCGCGGAACTCAGCGAACCGGGTACTTCCCCCAGGTAGCCCAGCATCCGCTTTTCGGAAATCTGAGAAAGAGAGCTCAGCGAAACCTCCGAACCGGTGGAGTCGTAGAGTTTACCTTCCGCCGTGAGGAAGAAATTGTAGGTGGTGGGATCATCCCCCCGCGCCATCCAAAAAACCGCTCCCGCCACCCAAGAAACCGGGTCGGCTGCCAACAATGAGGAAGAGGAAGAAAGATCCAAAACCGTCAGATTGGGATTGGGAGAGGGTAATTTCTTTGGATCCGCCGGAAAAGGGTCGATCGCCAGATTAACGGAAACATTCAGCCGAAAGCCTTCTTTGACCGCAACCTTGATTTTTCTAGAAAAGTAGCCTTCCTTCTTGAGCTCCAGATCGTACTCCCCTTCGGAAAGCGGTTTCGAGAGGGGGGAATCTCCCAGGGATTCGCCGTTCAGAAAAACCTCCGCCACCGGCCGAGTGATCACCACTAGCTCACTCCCGGTTGAAGATTCCGAAAACCAGGCCACCTGTCCGGCCGAAAAAGTTTCCGATGGACCCAGAATCCAATCCACGACCGTGAGAGCTCCGGCGGTGAGGCGGATCTTTTGGGTGAAATTGCCGAAATTCAAAACCGGGTTTCCGTCTTCCATCTGGTCGGAAAGGTAAGGAGTTGTCCCCACTTCCTGGTTATCAAGAAGAACCTTTTGGCCGGCCGGGTCGGAGGAAACCGAGAGGGCAGCTTTCTTGCCAACCGCGCCGCTCAGGAAAACGGCGAAAACCAGGACCGCGACGATCCCGAAAATAATCAGACCACGTAATTTCCTCAGCACGGCTTAAGTTTAACAAACGGAGTTTGCTAGATCGCTGAAGGCGGTCGGCCAAAGAACTGTAGAGCCTTCGATGTTAAAATATGTAAAGAGTGAAGGATCGACAAAAGCGAAGTCGAGCAGTGTTTGAGCCAATCTCCCCTTAGAAACTGGAAGAAGCAGGGAAAGGAAACTCTTTGCTCCCGTTTTGAAGATTGGCGAGTTTGCGAAACGAGTGTTGTTGATCCCGAACGACCGGGTGCGATGGCCGAACGGTTAGGCAGGCGCCTGCAGAGCGTCTCAAGGGGGTTCGACTCCCCCTCGCACCTCCATGAGAGGGGGTGAAACATGGCTAACTACGATTTCGATTTACCATCAATTTTTCGGCTCTTCGGCTACGGCGGCGAGGAAGATTTGCCGCGGGCCTCTTCGGCCGGCCTCAGCATCTACGAAACCAAGGGTGAATTAGTGGTCGAAGCTCCCGTTCCGGGAGTAAAGAAAGATGAGGTCACCGTGGAGGTCGCCGATGGCATGATCAAGATCGATGCCGTTCACCAGGAGACGGAGGAGGATAAAAAAGAGAAAACCGCAGTCTATCGCGCCCAGCGAATGACCGAATTCCACTACTCCACAACCCTTCCCAAGGAGGTCGAAGAAAAACAAGCTCGAGCGAAAATGGAAGACGGAATCCTCAAGGTCCGCGTTCCGCTCAAAGCGGGAGCAAAGGAAAAGAAATCCACCGTTCCGGTGGAGGGGGAGTGAAGAGCTAGGTCGGCGGCGGCCCTAATCCCGGTAATTCTGGGCGTTCTCCAACCGCTCCATAAACCAGTTTATTGATTTGTTCCATCCGGTTCCGTTCGCGACCGAAACGGGGGCGTATTTCATCATGATCTGCTCCACCGTCACCAAACCCTGATCAATGTAATTTCTTTTTATCCCCCGCGCGACCGCGGTAATCCCCTCTTCCCAGTTAGAGAAACAAAGGGTTCCGCGAGAGTGGATTCCCCAACCCCAAGCGTTATAGCAATCGGGCGGAGTAACCCGGCCAAACAGGGATTCGTTGCCGGAGATTGCGGTCAAAAGCCGCCAATCTAATCCGTACTTTTCCGAAACTTCCAAAATAAAATCCGTGTAGGGCACCAGCGGGGAGTGGTAGGAAGCAAGGAACCTCCGCAAGATAATCGGGCGAGCTCCCTCCGCGACCACGCTTTCCCCCAGCACAATCCCCTCCGGCGGCGGGCTGGTGAAAATAGCCGAACCGGCCGTTGGCAATTCAATAAATTTATCGGGAGAGGAAGAAACTAAAATAGCGGCGGTCGAAAAAAGAGCTACGAGAGAACTGCTCGCAAAAAACAAAAGAGGTAGTGCTATAAGTATCGCTCCCCTAGGCAGGGATTTCATTGGCAGGCCAGGGAGAGTTTCACTCCCTGCTAGGGAGATAGCGATCTAGAAATCGCATCCTCCCGATGGGGCAGCATTTCTACCGTACCAAAAATGTAATCAGGATTGCAAGTTGGCGTTGGGCGGGCTAGACGCGTTTAAACCAGAGGATCCCGGAAATCGGAGCGTCCCGGCGCTGATGGACTAGTGCAAATCCTTGCCGGAGAAGGAAATCCGTCAAATCTTCCTGATTGGTGCGCTTCCCCGGGAGCACGTGGTACTCGAGACGAATTTCCTTGATCTTTTTTAAAATATCGGCTGGGGTTCGGTAGAGAATCTCGTACTCGGCGCCCTCGCAATCAAGTTTTAAAAGATCGATTGCCTTGAGGTGATTTTCCTCAAAAATATCTTGGAGAGTCACACACGTCACCGCAATCTTATCGCCGCGGCGGGAAAAGAAAGAGCTCAACGGAGAGAAACGCGTTAAGAAAAATGTTCGCTTCCCCGCCCGCCCGGCTACCCCCAACTCAAATGGCTCGATTTTGCCCTCTAACCTGTTGACTCTAATATTTTGAGACAGGAGATAGAAAGAATAAGTCGCGGGTTCGTAGGCCAAAACTTTAGCCCCCTGCTGAGCGGCATAAAGCGAAAATGATCCCAAACTCGCCCCGACGTCCACCACGACCGAACCCTTTGATACCTTACCGTAATCTCTGCGGACAAAGGTTCCGATGATCTCCTCTATCTCAACCCACTGCGCGTAACGCATGGCCAACCCGTTGCGGAAAATAAAAAGTCCTTCGGTTTCAGATCGGGTTATAAACCGCCAAAGAACTTTCGGCCAATTCTTAAGCAGAAAAATTAGACCGAGAGTGTATCGAAGTCTTTTCGTCAAATCTTTCACTTTGCGAGAGCAAATTGCAACCGAGCGTAGCGAGGACAGCACTCTTCCAGATTAGCACGCTGAAATTGATAATCTAAACTAGATTAACCATGAAAGCTATTTCCCTAAAGCAGCCTTGGGCGAATTATATTGCTTCCGGACGAAAGACAATCGAGACCAGGAAATGGACCACTAGGTACCGCGGGAAAATTCTCATTGTCTCTTCCAAATCTCCAAACATCCCCCCGGCCGGCTATGCCGTGGCCGTGGCGGAGATCGTTGATTGTCGGCCGATGGTTAAAACCGATGAGAAAGCGGCAATGTGTGAAGTTTATCCTAAGGCCCATTCTTGGGTGTTAAAAAATATTCGCAGGATAGCGCCTTTCCCCGTTAAAGGTCAGCTGAGCCTTTACGAAGTGGATTATGAATAATTTGGAAACCGCAACTTTTGCCGGCGGGTGCTTTTGGTGCGCGGACGCCGTTTTCCGCATGCTGAAGGGAGTAAAAAGTATCACCGCGGGTTACGCCGGCGGGGAAAAAGAGAATCCGACCTATGAAGAGGTTTCATCTGGGCAAACCGGGCACGTTGAGGCTGTTCAAATCGAATTTAATCCCGCCGAAATCTCTTATCCGGAACTTTTGGAAATCTTTTGGCACACCCACAACCCCACCGAGGTAAACCGCCAGGGACCGGACACGGGACCCCAATACCAAGCGATAATTTTCTACCATGATAAAGAACAGAGGAAGCTCGCGGAAGAATCCAGGACCAAAATCGCTGGGGAGCTAAACCAGCCGATTATGACCCAGATTCTTCCCTTCAAAAACTTCTTCCCGGCCGAGGAGCACCACCAAGACTACTTCGCGAAAAATCCCCATGCTCCCTACTGCCAAATCGTGGTTAAACCGAAGGTGGAGAAGGTGGGAAAAATTTTTCATGAAAAACTCAACAACTCCTGAGAACGAAAAAGAGTGGGAAAAGAAACTGACGCCGGAGGAGTACGCGGTTCTGCGGGAAGGGGCAACCGAAGCACCGTTCTCGGGAGAATACGTCTATACCAAGGATAAAGGAATGTACCGCTGTAAAGCCTGCGGCAACGAGATCTTCTCCTCCGAAACCAAATTCGAATCCGGCACCGGCTGGCCCAGCTTTTACGATGCGATTCCGGGAGCGGTCAAGCTGCGGGAAGACCGCAGTTTGGGAATGGTTCGAACCGAGATTCTTTGCGCCCGGTGCGGCAGTCATCTGGGCCATCTTTTTGAAGACGGCCCAAAACCCACCGGAAAAAGGTATTGCATCAACTGCGTTTCTTTAAACCTGGAAAAATTAGCTCAAAAATAGACGATCCACCTTCGCGGCGAAGACGAAATCGGCCTCGTGAAGGCCGTTAATTTTGTGGGTATAGATTTGAACCTCGGCAAAGCCCCAGCCAAAGGAAATGTCGGGGTGGTGTCCCACCTCCTCGGCAATCTCCCCCACTCTGTTGACGAACACGAGCGCGGTTTCGAAATCCGGGAATTTGAAGCGCTTTTTCAGGTGGTGTTCTTCCACCACTTCCCAACCATTGCCGAGCCCTTCAAACCAGGTATTCAACTCCGCACCCTTCAGCGGTGGGACGCCGCCCTGGCAGGGAACGCACTGTAGATTGGCGAGATCGCTCATCGACGCAGATCCAGATTAACTTCTTGAGTTTGCTTCTTTGTTATCACAACTTTTTGCCCCACCGGCCCCAGACCCTCCGGCTCACCAAACTCTTCGGGAAAGTTGGAGTTGTTGAAAAAGACGTAATAAGTACCGGCGGGAACCGCCTCATACAACGCTACTCCATCTTGACTGGAAATTTTCACATAAGCGACAAGATTATCCTCCGGATTCGGAGTGGTAAAAAGATCCACCTCGATGAAGGATCCCGGCTTCCCCTCCACGGTTACCAAAATCCGGACTTGGCCGGTTTCGGCCGTAGCGGTTACCGGAACGCAGGTTCCCTCTTTGAAATTGCACCTCTGAACCGGCTGTTCATTCTCGGGAGGTGTAGCTAGTTGCCGATTCTTAATAAAGAGGAAAAGCTGATAACCGCCGAAAGCCAAACCACCCAGAACCAACACCAAGGCGAGGCCGAGAATAAATTTGCGCATCAACTCAAGGATAACAAAGAAAGCCTCAAAATTGACGAAATAAAGCCGCCGATTATAATTAGAGCAATCGGAAGGAGGAGAAATGGATTGGCTCGGAATGACGCTGACTTTCGTGAGCACCTACCTGCTCGCCAGAAAGAATCGATGGGGCTGGGCCATTAACTGGGCCGCCTGCTTGGTTTGGATGGTTTATGCGATCTGGATCGCCCACTCCATCCCGATTGTGATCCTGAATGTGGTCTTGATTGTCACATCGGTGCGCGGCTTCCGCAGCTGGGGAACCGGCCCGGCCACGTCCGCTTAGGGAGGTGGAGATGGATTGGATTGCCGCAGTACTCACGGCGGCCGGGTCTTTTTTGCTCTCAAAGAGATGGCGGTACGGTTGGCTTCTCTCCGGAATTGCCAATCTGCTTTGGATGGCCTACGCGATTTGGTGGGCGCACTCGGTCCCGCTCGCGGTGTTGAACGTCTTCATGGTCACCAACGCCATTCGCGGCTTTCGCAACTGGAAGAAGGGACAGGTGCTCTAACTTAAGGCCCGCGCCTCACCGCCGGGCTTTTATTTTTGCGAAGCAAAAAATAGGTCATTTCGTTGGCCGTCTATTCGAGTGTTAAACTTTTTCTGGATAATATGGCAAAACCGTTGGCGGAGCTGATCCGCCCTCAAACCCTGAAAGAATTCATCGGCCAAGAACACCTCGTCGGCAAGAACAGACCAGTCGCTCTCGCCATTAAGGACAAAAAAATTCATTCAATGATTCTTTGGGGACCGCCGGGCTGCGGCAAAACCACCATCGCCCGAGTCATCGCCAATGAGATCGGTGGCCAATTCTTCGGTCTCTCCGCCGTTTCCGCCGGAAAAGAAGATGTGAAGAAAATCGTCAAAATCGCCCAAACTCTCCCGACGGGAAAAACGGTTCTCTTCCTCGATGAAATTCATCGCTTCAATAAAGCCCAACAGGATTATCTGCTTCCCTATGTGGAAGATGGCACTCTCACCTTCATCGGCGCGACCACCGAGAACCCCAGCTTTGAAGTGATCTCTCCGCTCCTCTCGCGCTGTCAGGTCTTTGTCTTGGAACCGCTGACGGAGGATAATTTGCGCGAAGTGGTCCGACGGGGACTGAAAGAACTTAAGGTTACCCACCTGGCCAAAGACGCCGAAGATTTTCTGGTTCAATTCGCCAACGGAGATGCCCGTCAGGCCTTGAATCTGCTCGAAGCGACCACGCACCTTTATAAGGAGACCAACCTTGCCAATCTCAAGAACGCTCTGCAGAGCAAACTTCTCCGCTACGACCAGCTCGGCGAGGAACACTACAACACCATCAGCGCTTTCATCAAATCGATGCGAGCGAGCGACCCCGACGCCGCTCTCTATTATCTCGCTCGAATGGTGGCCGCCGGCGAGGATCCGCTCTTCATCGCCCGGAGAATGGTGGTCTTCGCTTCCGAGGATGTCGGCATGGCTCAGCCGACGGCATTGGTCGTTGCCAACGAGGTCTTCCGCGCTTGCGAAACGATCGGTTACCCGGAGTGCCAAGAAAATCTTGCCCACGGTGCGGTCTATCTCGCCCTCGCGAAAAAGGATCGCTCTGCTTACGACGCCTATATGGAGGCATTAAGCGATGTTAAAAAGTACGGCAACTTGCCTGTTCCGCTCCAAATCCGCAACGCCCCAACCAACCTGATGAAAGAACTTGGTTACGGAAAGGGTTACGAAAAATACCCGAAAGAAAGTCTCCTGCCGGAAAAAATTAAGAGCAAAAAGTACCTCCGAAAAAAACAGGGGCCATAATCCGCTTTTCTTGATTTCCGCGAGAAACACTCCATAATAGAAACACCAATTGAATAAGGAGGAGAGATGGCCAAGCGCGATCGGCGCCACCCGTCTTTGCGGGGCTACCAAGTTTCCCGCTGGCTAAAACACGGGATCCTCAAGGTTGACCAGTTGGAAGGCACTCGGATCTTGGTGGTGCGCGAAGTTGTTCGCGTTCGCTTGACGGCGCGGCACCGTACCACACTCTCGCAGGGAATCTTTCTGGTCCCCCGCTGGACCCCCGTCCCCGCTGCGGATCTGGAAAAACTGGAAAAGCTTAGCCCAGCGGATAAGGGCGAGCACGGGCTGATTCGGCACCGCGGAATGGATCTGCTCCTGATCTACCAACAGGTGGAGGACCTCGATCATGTCATCCGCCAGCAGGAGCACATCCTCCGGGACCGGGAACACACCGTCTTCTTCGAGAGCGTGATTCGCCCCCACATCGTCGGCCGCGCTCGAGCGGCGGCGGCCCTGAAGCGCATTCGCGGAGCTGATCTCAAGCACACCCGCGAGACCTATCTTGGGAACGTGCGGGATGCACTAGAACACCCGGAGCGGTTTTTTGATCCAAGAAAACCGCCGCAAACTCTGGATCCCAAAAAGATTGAGGGCTTGCTCCGCTATCTTGACGGCCTCGTTGATGGCCTGAACAGCTTGATGGAACGGCCCTACGTTACCGCTCGCAAAAAGGCCCAGCGCTCCATCCGCTGCACTCAGAAGTGGATCCGGAAAAACGAGTTCGAGAAAGCCGCCGGAATGATCCGCCGGGCTCAGGAACATTTGCGCCAACTACCTTGAGGTAAAATGGGAGTGGCGCGGTGGCCGAGGGGAGAGGCCGGCGGGGTGCAACCCGTTGCAGGAAGGTTCGAATCCTTCCCGCGCCTCCTGAAAGGAGAGGAGCATGAGCAGAGTTGTGCCTTGCTGGGTCAGGAATCGTGGTCGACAGCGAGAACGGCAGCGGCCGCTCCACATCGGCCAAAGGATCCGGCACGAGAGCGGCGTTATCGTCGAGATCGTGAACGGCCAGTTCTTGGGCGGCTATGGGAGAATTTCGAACTTTTGGTACTGGCGCGAAGTTCTTCCGGACGGGCGTTTTGGCCGGAAGGGGCACGGATACGGATTCGTCAAGAACGGCGTCCTCACCGGCGGAGAATGGGAAGAGACCGTTTGATTCAATAACCCTGGTACAAACCGTACCGGGGTTTTTTGTGGTTCTACAAAGGCGTGTTAAAATATCGAGGAATGGAGGTGATATTAAATGGCTAAAAGATTATTCGTAGGAGGACTTCCTTACAGCGTTGACAATTCTAAGTTGGAGCAGATGTTTTCTGAGGTAGGAATTGTGTCTTCGGCAACCGTGATTACTGACCGGGAAACTGGACAGAGCAAGGGTTTCGGTTTTGTCGAATTCGAGAAGGATGCAGACGCCGATGAGGCGATCAAGAAGTTAAACGACACCGAAGTTGACGGCAGAAAGATTGTCGTGAACGTGGCACGTCCGCGAGAAGAACGCCCCCGGTTTGATAACCGCGGTGGTGGAGGCGGAGGCGGTCGCTGGTAACCCACACCACTCCTTAAGATCATTCGATCCAGATTTAACCACCCCGAAAGGGTTGCGGTTATTTCTGTTTGTTAACGGAGATCACCTTCGATATCAAAATCAACTGGAGGTTCCGATTTTGGGGAACTTTCTTCCGGAGGGGTTAGACGTTGGACGCGGGCGATGGTCCCGTCCTCAAACACCACTTTAATCCCGCGGGAGTGAACGGGCGCTCCGGTCAGAATCCGTTTGACTACCCCCTCGGTCAGATCCTCGGTCCCGTAGTTCCGCTTCTCGATCGCCCAAACTCGCTGGCCGATTTTTATTTCGCTTCTTGCTGGAACTTCGGAATTTTCAGAATCCCTCATCTTTCAAAAACCCTCCGCAATTCCTCTTTGGCGCACGTTAATATTTCCTTTCGATCCGGGGGAAGATTTTTGCCGGAACGGTTGATATAAAAATTGAGCATCGACATCGCCGATTGGAAAGGCAGAACCTTTCTCCGCAAACTGGATTCCGCCGATCTCTTTAGGGAAAGGGCAATCTTTTTGGGATTGTCCCACGTAAAAACTCCCGCTTCCAAATCTAATGCATTGCTGCGCCGGGACGCTTCCGCCGACCACATCTTCCTTCTGTTCGCTTGAACCATCTGTACTTTAGCGAATACCGGTGTCGATATTGATCGTTAGCTCGGTGATTTCCTCGGCCCTCACCGTGACCGTCTGCGGCAACTCGCTAGCGCATCCCAACCAATCGCAATCCTTGAGAGTGATCTGGTAGGTCCCGGGAGCAAGATTGGCGACCGAAAAGCTCCCGTCGGAGGAGAGGTCGCCTGTGGTCTTTTTACCTGACTGAGATTCCAAGATAATTTGATTGGAAGAAAAATCCAAAGGATTTGCATCGCAGGGCTCCACCGGACAGAGCGGGCCGACGGATACTTTTCCGGTGACGGTACCGGTCTCCCCCGGACAGAGAGCGAATTCGCATTTGGGACCGGTGCGGCCGACGGCAGAGCCGTCGGCACAGACCTTTGCTTCTTCAGTGCAGGCCACCGGCTCCGGCTCAAACCATAATTTCCACCCCACCCAACCGGCAGCCAAAAGAAGAAAGGCGATCACCGTCGTAAAAACAATCTTTCTTTTCACTGGCTTCATTCTACGCAAAAAGCGGGAAAGCTACTGGCAGCTTTCCGTCACGACCTTCTCCTGAGCGTCGTACAGCTTGAAGCAGCTCTTGTCACCCTGCGTGTAGCTCTCCATTGATTTTACGTACTGTCCGCCGGTTGCCGCACTTGAAGTCCAGGCGATGTAGTAACCGCCAGCCCCGACACCGTAGCAGTACTTCATCTTTTCATTGTCACCGATGTTTTCCCAGGTACCGCAGCAGAGGCGTTGAGAGCTTCCTCCCAAGGAGTGATTCTCGTAACCCGTGATCTTATATTCGATTCCGCCGGCGTTCCAATATCCCCCGACCGGGCACTCCGCTGATCCGGCGGTCGCGTCTTCTCCCCCGGGAGTAGTGGTGTCTTCTCCGACACCGCCGCGATTCTTAAGATACGTCCAACCTCCCCAGGCCAAACCCAAAACCACAACGACGGCGAGCGGAAGTAAAAGTTTCTTGTTCATCGATTAATCACCACCTTGTTGATCTTAATTTAACAAAACCGAGTATCTAAAAAAGAAAAAGAGCCCGTTGGGAAACGGACTCTGGCAAACTCAACCAAGCTGGATGAGCATCATGAAGCTGTTGGTGGATCCCTGATCGAACAGGTCGTTGATCACCTGCTCCTCGGAAACCTTCCGGCGCTCGGCGATCGATTGGATCTGGGAATACAGCATGTCCCAAACGGAATCGTCATCGGCCGCCGGAACCATTGAAGCCCACTCCACGATCTCTCCCTCCAGCAAACGCCCCCTCACCGGATCGCGCTCTTTGAGGTCCTTGAGCTTCCGCAAAAAAAGCGCGTTCGACTCGGATTCGCCCACGGCTACCTCCTCTCGCGCGATCGAAGCCTCTCTTTGATCTCTTCGGAAGAAAGCGGGAAAGTGGACTCCACCATCTTGGTCACCCGATTGTCGTGGATGAGGGCGTTGACGATCGCGGCCAAGATGAGAAACACTCCGACAAAAATCAACACCGTCACCCAGCCCGGAACCGCCGGAAACCACAGGAACAGAATGGCTCCTCCCACTCCGACAAGAATTCCTCCGATTGTTCCCATCAAAGCCACGGCAAGCGTCACCTCAATCGCGGGAATCAGCTTATTGGGCACGTCCCTCTCCTTTCCCTCTTCTTTCAGATTTGGTGACTAAATGATAGCACTGCCGCGCGAGCGGAACGCTCAAGACCACTTTTTCAGAAAACTCAGAACAACGGGGAGTTGGGTGACGCCGTCATCGGCGTTGAAGTGGCCCCGAGCCCGCTCCACCACAATTTCCGCGCCGAGATTTTCCGAGAAAGTTTTCCGGTTGGGTTCCAGTGGAACCCAGGGGTCGTTGTCGGAAAAAACAGCGGCGAAGTGTTTGGATTGGCCTTTGATCTTCCCAAAATCAAGCGGTGTTTCTTCCCAAGGACGGGCGACCGGTTTCTCCTCCTTGATCAAGCCATTCAGCTTCCCCGTAAATCCCGCTACCAGAATCACCCCACCGGCAATCTGATCCGGTACCAAAGTTTGCAAAAACCGAAGAATTAATTGGCAACCCATGCTGTGCCCAACGAAGAAAGTCTCTCCATCAACCTCCCCGACCAAGTTGGCCAAAAACGGAACCCAAGTTTCGATTTTGGGAGTGAGAGGATCGGGAAGCTGTGGAGCAACGACGGCAAACCCCTGCGCTTCCAGTTCTTTCTTAAGCCAAGGGAACCAATTTCTATCAGGACTCCCGTCCCAGCCGTGAATTAAAAAAGCCCGCTTCATTGGGAAAATTCTAACACCAGCAGGCGGAAGCGGCCTACTTTACCAACCAACTCTTCAGCGAATCAAAGATCTCCAAAAGCTTATTAAGAAGGAGTTGGGCGAAATTGATGAGGAATGGGATGTATTTGCCATCAATGATTACCTTCACCAAAAACACGATCGCCGCGATCAAGATAGCGGAGAAGACTATTTTCTTGATTAGTTTTAACGCGGTTTTAAACATCATTTCGGCTCCAAACTACCAGCACTTTCGGCGCATATTACGGCATTGGTAGATATCACACAACCCCCAGTAATACCCGCAGGAGGAAGTGTCGCGCCCATTGTAAGAGACGCTACTTACCCCCTGACAATCCCAACAGAGAATGTAATAGTTACTGGTTTGGCCACTGCTTCCGCTTGTGCCGGAGCTGCTCCCGCCGGAACAGGTTAATCCCCCGCAGGGATCGCCCTGGCAGGTCGTTCCTTGAGGACAGTAAAAGCATTTACCGGCGTTCGGGTTACCACTCAAAATTGCATCCTGATTGCAGTAGCCGCAGGACACCGACCCCGATTTGGCGGGGCAAATGTTGCTCGGAATAGAAGTTTCGAACTCTTTGGAAATGGCCTTCGCCCACTGGGGAGCAAATTTGATCACCTGAACCACCGCCACCAACCCGGCCAGTATCAAAGCGACAGTCAACAAAACCTTATTTATTTTGTCGATGATGGTTGCGAAAGTATCGATTAAGATAATTCTACGCTGATGATGTGCTAAAAACCGTCCATTCCGCCGGGGGGCATGGCGGGATTAGTGGGTTTGTCCTTTTCAGGAAGATCGGTGATCAGAGCTTCGGTGGTGAGAACCATCACCGCGACAGAAGCGGCGTTTTGAAGGGCGGAACGGGTCACTTTAGCGGGATCAATGATTCCTTTTTTGACGAGATCACCGAACTCGCCGACTAGCGCATCCCAACCGTAGGTCGCAGCGCCTTCGCCACTCTTCTTATCAACCTCGGCAACAACATAGCCCGCATCGCTGCCGGCGTTGGCGACAATCGCCCGAACCGGCTTATCCAACGCGTCGTGGACGATCTTGTAACCGGTCGCGATATCGCCATCCTTCTTGGCTGAATCCAAAACTCTACGGGCGCGCAGGAGCGCTACGCCTCCGCCGACGACCACTCCCTCTTCCAACGCGGCCCGAGTCGCCTCGTAGGCGTCGGTGACGCGGTGCTTCTTCTCTTTCATTTCGACTTCGGTCGCGGCCCCAACGGAAACAACGGCGACTCCGCCGGAGAGTTTGGCGAGTCGTTCCTCCATTTTTTCCTTGTCGTAATCGGAGGTGACTTTTTCGATCTGCTTCTTGAGCGATTCGATCCGGCCGTTAATCTCGCCCTTCTTACCGTGTCCGCCGATGATGAGCGATTCTTCTTTGCCGGCAATTACCCGATCGGCCGAACCAAGATCTTCGACCGTGACCGAATCCAGCTTCCGACCGGTCTCTTCGGAAATGAAGTTGGCACCGGCCAGAACCGCGATGTCCTGGAGCATCTCTTTCCGGCGGTCGCCGAAGCCGGGAGCCTTGATTGCAATCACGTTGATTGTGCCGCGGAGCTTGTTAACGATCAGAGTCGCCAGCGCCTCCCCATCGATGTCGTCAGCAATGAAAACCAGATCCTTGGAAACTTTTACGACCCCTTCCAGCAGCGGGAGTAGGTCATTCATTGAGGACAATTTGGCGTCAGTTACGAGAACATGAGGACTATCAACCACCGCCTCCAACCGTTCAGAATCGGTGATGAAGTAGGGAGAGGCGTAGCCCTTGTCGAGGACCATTCCGTCCTTGTACTCGACGCTAGTTTCCATTCCCTTGCCCTCTTCGACGGTGACCACCCCGTCGTCGCCAACCTTCTCAAACGCCTCGGCGATTAAGGAACCGATCGCGGGGTCCTGGGCGGAGATCGTCGCAATCTGGGCTTTCTCCTCTTTGGTCTTGATCGGCTTCGCCATCTTTTTGACCTGATCGATCACCAGATCGACGGCCTCTTCGATCCCCCGCTTGAGGAGCATCGGATTCGCTCCGGCGGCGATCGCCTTCATTCCTTCGGTCACAATCTGCTGAGCGAGAAGGGTAGCGGTGGTGGTGCCGTCGCCGGCGACATCGTTTGTTTTGGAAGCGGCCTCTTGCACCAACTGGGCGCCCATATTCTCGAAGGGATCTTCGAGCTCAATCTCTTTCGCAACGGTCACCCCGTCGTGGACGACGTTCGGCGCACCCCACTTTTTATCAAGAGCGACGTTCCGACCCTTTGGTCCCAGGGTGGTCACGACCGCTCTCGCGAGCTTGTCGATACCGGCCTTCATTTTTTCGCGGGCTTCTTCCGCGTAGACGATTTGTTTTGCCATTATTCAATCACGGCGAGGATATCATCCGCCGAAACCATTAGATAGTCCTTCCCTTCGATCTTAATCTCGTCGCCGCCATAACGCTTGTAGAGAATGCGGTCGCCCACTTTGACCTGGGGTTTGACCGTTTCCCCCTTCTCGGTTTTGCCGGGGCCGACGGCAATAACTTTACCCTCTTGGGGTTTTTCCTTGGCGGTATCGGGAATCACAATGCCGGATGGAAGCTGCTGTTCCCTTTCCATCGGTTCGATTAGAACATTGTCTAGTAGGGGTCGGATGCTGATTTTTGTCATTCTAAAAATCAAAGAGCCCTCGCAGGCAGGGCTTTGGGCAGGGGCCTAGGCCAGTATAAGCACGAATACTTTTGATGTCAAGACTTATAAAACAAAAAAAAGCCGCTGTGTTTTGCAACAACAGCGGCGCTAACTTAAGGCGAAGGGGCGAAGAATCCCCGGCGATCGAACGCTTCTCCGTAATCCCAGTTGACCGTATTGATAGTAGCGAAGGGATCCATCCCCGCTCCAAAATCGGTTCTCTCCAGAATCCGATCTTGGGGAACGCCGGGGGCGGAGAAGACCACCACCACTCGCAGGCCTTGGTCCAAGGAATTCTGCAGATATGCTTTGAGCCTTTTCCACGTGGCGTGGTCATAGTTGACGCAGCCGGAAGAGAGATGAACATCTGATTCGGGAACCGGAACACCCATCCGATTCGCTTCTTCGAGAAGCGGCTCGCGCAGCAGGATATCCTGCTCCGACACATCCGGCACCGAATGGATCGTGTAGTCGCTGTAGTCGCCGTAGTTCTTTTCCAGCACCGCCACTCCCGAGTACGTCACGTAGGCGGTGAGGATGGCAATGTCGGTGGAGCCGTCGAGGCCACCGAAACCGGCCGCCCTCTCAAACCCCGAGAGTTGGGCGATCAAGTACGGGGTGTAGGAACGCCGCAGCAGCCCATCTTCCCAGTAGAGCCCGTATTCGCCGTCATAGAATCCTTTTCTGGCGAAGGGGGTTTCCCGAAACTCCATCGTGAGAGGCGGATCGGCTTTCAGAAACCGCCCCACTACCGCGTAGGCTTGCTCTTCCTCCACCGGCCACTCTCCCAGGCGAGAGGTATCGAAAATCATGGTAGTGCCGTCGTTCACGTTGACGGTGACGATCACATCCGCCGCCAGCTTTTCGACAAGCAGGTCCCACTCGGGGTAAACCACCCCACCCTCAAACCACATCTGCCGGGACGCGCCGATGGCATCGAACACCATCACTCGCAGCTCTTCCGGCGCCCCGGGAACCGGGTATGGTTCCCATCCGCCTTGGTTGGGGTAGAGCCGCAACATCTGGTAGAGCGTCCGGCCCACTGCTGGACCACTCTGCATGCCGGCGGCGTAATCCGCAAAAAGCGGTTCGCCGGCGGAGTTGCGGCCCAGCAAGACCGCGACGTGTTGGAGCGTGTTGTAGCCTCGATGGCTGATCGCCGCTTCAAAGAAGATCAGCGAGCCGGATGGGATCGCTCCCCAGGCCGCCGGGTCCCGCAGGCTCTTGGCCGACACCCACCAAGTCAAATCCGAGTAGTGGTCCTGTGCCCATCCCAGCTGCAACAGTCCGCTACCGTATGGGAAACCAGTTCCGATCGGATGTTCACCGGGACCAATCTGTGCCATCGGGAAACCCAAGGCGCGGGCGTACTGGCTGGAATAGGACGCGCAGTTGCGGGAACTGTTGAGATCGTAGGGCGCGTCTCCAAAGAAAGCGCGCGCTTCCTGCGCCGCTTCCAGTGCCAGAGCCGAGCGGGTGGTCGGAATCAGATCAAGAGGAAGTTCTCCTTCCAAAATCCGCTCCTCTTGAGTTACGGGATTTGGAGTTGGGGTTGGTTCGATGCAGTCGTTTTCGCACAGAGGGCGCATCCCCGTCGATCCGAACCAAAAGGGTACTAACACGACCAAACTAAAAAGAATCGTCCGTCTCATTTCCTTCCTCCTTAGAAATTAGTTTTGATACCTCTTATTATAGGACATAAGCCCTTAATTAACAACTTCTCATTAAAAACCGCTTAGGAAAAACCCAAGCGGATTGAGATTCAACTTTGCGAACCCAGAAGAAAGCGGCTAAACCAACCTCCGAACCGAAAGAGTCCCTTGGTGATCAAGACCGCCATAAACCACAGACCTCGCAACCCCATTCGGCAGAAGAGAATTACCAGTGCCAAGGGCCAAAACCACCCTTGAAGCCATGGTTCGATGGCAGTCGCCCAAAACTCGTCCCCCGTCTTGGGCCATTGCCCCTTCAACGTGAAACCAAGCGCGATCGGAATTCCGATGATCCAAATCACGATAGCCCAAGTGATCAATGAATCAGGCACGTTTCTCCTCCTTGGGGAATTCCACTCCGGGGCTGGCGGGATTACCGACCAGCCGGAAAGAGAACTTCCGCCCGCCGACGCCGACGTCACCCATGTGCGAATCGACATCGTCGACCACCCAGCTCATCAGAACAATTCCCTCCTTGGGCCAGCGACCACCAGTGGGTATCCGAACTTCCACTGTCCAAGTGCGGTTTGGGGTCCTGAAAACGAAACTTCCTCGGGCCCAATCCACATTGATCTCGAACTGGTCAATAGCAAAAAGCAGAGGAATCCCCTCGCCTCTTTCCTGCCGAACGGCCTCAGTCGCGACCAGAAGAGCGTAGGACTCCGATCGGTCCAGTTCCAGCTTAATCTTGGGCACCACTCACTCCTCTCTTTCCTTGGGTTAGCTATAAGTTAACACGGGAGGTCCGAGGGAGCAAATCTTATTCAGTAACGGTAAAGGTGGCGGAATCGCTCTCGCCGGCGGAGTTCTGGACGCGGACTTCGTAATCTCCTGCCCCGACCTTGGGATAAACCAACGGACAGGGGATGCCCCTCTCTTCGGCCTTGGGAGCGCAGAGGGTCAAACCTTCGGGAATCGTAAATTTAAGAGTCTTCCCATCCTTGGATTTAAGGTCGGAAATAAAGCCGGGCATGCCGTTTTGAGGAATAAACAAAACGGCGTTTTCGGTCTTGGTAAAGCCGGAGCCCGTAACCGTCACCTCAGTCCCCACTGTCCCGTTCGGGGGAGAAAGGGTTTCAATTTGGGAAACAGCGGCGACAGAATTTTGCCGTTTCCAAAGGCCCCAGGCACCAACCAACCCCAAAATCGCTGCAATTGCTAAAAGCAACGGAACTCGCGCAAAAGGAATTCGAAGAGACCGGCGAGGGGAAAAGTTGCGGCGGATGTGCAAAATCTTGGCCATTCTTACGGCAGTTTAGCATCATACTTCGGGTTGCGGTGGAGCTGGGCATAGAGTTTTACCCGGTAGGCGGACAAAATATCTTTGGATAGATCAACCGGGTGAAAAAGAATTCGGTTCCGCTCGACAACTTCCCGAGTGCGGCGGCCGCGCATATAGAGAAGCTGAAGCTGGTGGGAAAACCAATCGGCAAGATCAAAGACGAACGAAAACACTCCCCGAACGATAACAACGAGACGGCGGGACGACCGGGGGGCGGGAATTTTTACCTCCGGCATTTCCACGTTAGGGAGGAAATTTTTTACCCAAGGATTAACCCCCAAAAAGCGCTGGTGGAGAAAATCCTTCGCCCAAAGAGGATGGGCCAGAGTCACTTCATAAGCGGTAAAAAGATTCTGCTCTTCATCCGGGACAGCCAACTCGTCCTCCGCCAGAAACATATTCAAGCAAACCCGGTCGGGTGCCTCCTCCACTCCTCGCGGCCGCTTCCACCCCAGCACCGAAAAAAGCAGATAAACCCCCAGCCGAGTTAACCAAACCCGGTTGCGGCGGGTCACAACCAGAAAATCCAGATCGGCCTCCTTTTCGGCGTTACCGGCAGCGAGAGCGCCGGTGATAAAAACCGCCTGCACCCAGGGAAAACGGCGCAGGATCTGAGACAGCTTCAGCGCCCGAGCGTATTTGCGCTCGCTGATTAACTCACGTTGCCGGCGAACGGCGGCGATCTTCTCCCGACCCGGCAGAAAGTAAAATCCCTGGGCCTGCCCGATCTTCCCCTCGGCGGTTAATTGGGCCAAAACCCGTTCCACTTGAGAGGGATGGGCGTCATCCTCGACCAAAAAATCGGCCACTTCCTCACTCGAAAGCGGATAGTCGAAGAGATCTCGGTAGCAGAGGGTTTTGATGATGGATTCTTCCAAACTATTCATCTTTTATCCAGCGCCTCATTGGCCAGGGCATCCGCTTGGGCATTCTTCTCTCGCGGGATCAACTTGTAGAAAACTTTGGGAAAAGCGCGCTCTTTGACTTTGACCTCCTTGAGAAGCTCCCGAAGATGAGGGGCTTTGATCTTGTAGACTCCCCGCAGCTGGGAAATCACGAGCTCGGAGTCCATCAGGATCACTAGCTCACCGCCCCGCACTGGATCTTGAGCCTTATTCAAGCCAAAAAGAAGCGCCCGGTATTCGGCTTCGTTGTTGGTCATTCGCCCTAGAAACTGGGATCCCTCCATAATGATCTGGCCTTTTTCATCTTTAAGAATTACTCCTGCCGCCGCCGGTCCGGGGTTGCCGCGGGAGGCGCCGTCGGTGAAAAGAAAGAAACGCATGGTAAGACGATTATAAGACCTTTCGCCTGCGGCTCAAGAATCATCTCCCGCCGACAGCGTGATAAGACCTCAGCATACGGCTCAAGGATCTTCTTTGTTAAACCGATAGAATTCCTATCGGTGTTAAAAATATAACCTTTCGCTTCGCTCAAGAGTCGTCTCCCACTCTTCCGGTGTGATATCGGTTAAAATGGGCTTAAGGAGAATACCGATGCACATCTTGTTGGCTTACGGGGAAGTAAATTTTATGAAGAACCTCAAGGCGGCCTTGACGCAGAAAGGCCACCAAGCGGCCATTCTCCCCGAAGGTGATCCTCCCAAAGCCCGCTACGATCTCATCTTTCAGCTCGCCCATGATCCCGCCCAAACCGCCGAAGGGACCCGGCTTCTGCTGAACAAGGTTCGAAAGGACCAAAGCCGATTGTTCCTGGTTGGCTGGAGAACCGACGACCACCTCTACGATGAGGCTTTCCGTTTCGCCCGCACATTCGTCGAAGAGGCCGAAAAGCAGGGAGGGATTGACGCGGTAACCTTCAATCTGGGGCGTCTTTTCGGACCGGGAGTTCCTCCCTCAGATTCGGGAGCCCTCGGCCATCTGATCAGCGAATTCTCCGAAGGAAACATCCTCACCCTCTACGGGGAGGGAAAGGACAGTGACCACTACCTCTATCTAGATGATGCGGTCGAAGGTTTGGCGATGGCGCTGGAACAAGCCAAGAGCGGCGAGGTCTATGCTCTCGCCCCTTCAATTCCGATCACCTCCGAGGCGGCCGCTCACTTGCTCTATGACCTGGGCGGCGGGCGCCACGAGATCATCTTTCACCGCGGCCTGGCGGCAGTGGAGGAAAAAAAGGAAGTGGCCGGCAAACCCCTGCCGGAATTCAAGATCAACACTCCCTTCCACGACGGAATTGTCGCGATTCTCAAAACCACTCCGGCCGTTCCCCGTGCGATGGGTTGGAAGCTACCGAACCTTCGTGCTCCCCTTTTCAAAATTAGAAAACTAAAAATCGCTCTCCCCCGGGTTTCGGGCCGAGTTGGTATTGCCCTGGCCGGAATTCTGATCGTTCTTTCCCCGGTCCTTTATCTCGGCGGAAATGCTTCCTTGGGAGTGCTTCAACTCCAACGCGCCAAAACGCTCTTGGAACAAGGCGATTTTGCGGCGGCCGCCACCGCCGCTTCCTCGGCAGCCGGTAGTCTGGAAAGATTCGGAAAAATCATTTCGCCCGCACGGCCTCTGGCCGAAGCCGTCACCGCCGTGGCAGAGATCGCCGCTCAATCCGAAACTCTCATCACCGCCCTGGATAATCTCGTCAAAAGTAGGCGTGGAGAAGCGATCACACCGCAGAGCGAAGAAGACTTCCGCAATCTGGGAGCGGCTTTTTCTTCCGCCCAGGATCGCCTTACCCTCGCCTGGTTGGAAAACCAACAGGAGGATTCTCGGCTCTGGCAACCGCTCCGCTCCGCACTGGAACCAATCTTCGAGGAAGGGCTGAAGGCCGTGCGTTTCGGCGAAGGCCTCGCCCAGGGTTTGCCAGAACTGTTGGGTTACAAGGGAAAAAGAAATTACCTGCTGTTGTTCCAAAACTCGGCTGAGCTCTGGCCGGGGGGAGGATTCGTCGGTGCCCTCGCCAACCTAACGTTGGAGAACGGCGAAATTAAGGAGCTGAAGTTTTACGATATCTACGACTTCAGCCAATACTGGACCAAGAGTGGGACCTGGGCGCGAAACGTCAGCATCGACCCTGACTTCTCCGTAAATGCTCGAAACATTGCCGAGGTCTTCCCTCGAGCTACCGGACTAAGAGTGGATGGGGTGGTGGGGATTGATCTGCACGTTGCTCAACAACTCCTCGCCATCACCGGACCGATCACCTTGGCCGATTTTGACAACCAGGAGGTTACCGAGGAAACCTTCTTTGAGGTTACCACCCGCGAGGTCGAGAAGGATTTCTTCCCCGGCTCCTCCAAGAAGAAGCGCTTCCTCCAAGCACTTGGTGAGGGAATCATTGTCAAGCTCTTTGAGGTCCGGCAAGACTCTTATCTCTCAATCGCTTGGTTGCTCTGGGAACAGCTTCAACGGAAGGGTCTTCTGCTCTACTTTACCGATCTGCTCTTTTACCAAACGGTAGTGGAGAACAATTTCGCCGGCCAGATCAAGGAGACCCCTGGCGACTATCTGGTGGCCCTCGACCACAACGCCGGAACCAAGGGGACGGTCTGGATTCAGCGCAACCTGGATTACAAAGTCTTCAGTGCAAATCGATACGGTACCATGAGAGGTGAGCTGAGAGTAACTTGGAACAATCGCGGGATGGAATCCTGGCCGGCTGGTGAGTATAACAACCTTTTCTGGACCCTCACCCCCAAGGGATCTCGGTTAATCTCGGGAGAATGGGACGGACAAAACGTTACCAAAAATATAGGGGTTAGGGAACGAGACGGTAAGACCAGCCTTGAATACCGAGTCTTCATCCCCCCGGGAGAGTCAAAAACCTTGACGCTGATTTATTATCTCCCCTCCTATCTGAACCTCAAAAAACCGTCCACCTATCGTCTGATCGTCCAAAAGCAACCCGGGACGGTTGGGGATACCATCCACTTCGAATTCGAGGAACCGTTCGGGTACACGGCCGCCAGCAACGACTTGCAAGGAGTAGATAATAGGCTTATTTTTGAGGGGGACTTAACCCAAGATTTGGAGTTTGAGATCGATCTCAAGGAGAGATGATGCCCAACTACGCTAAAGCTACGATGGGCACCCCTCGTAGTCACGCCACAGGCGGACGAAGTGGGGTGAAACCAGGCGCAATCTTGCTGATGGGTCTGCCGGGCGCCGGGAAAGGGACCCAAGCCTTCCGGCTCGCCGCCCAGTTTCCCAACTTTGTGCACTTCGATACCGGCGGGGAGATCTATCGCCGGGTCTCGGATCCCCACTTTGCCGCCGATCCGTTGGTCCAAGAGCAGAAGGAGATCTATTTTGGCGGAAAACTCAACACGCCCGAGTGGGTCGCCGGGTTAGTGGCGGAACGGATTCACTTCTATTCCGATAAGAATCAAGGTGTGATCTTCTCCGGCTCGCCCCGCACTCTCTATGAGGCAGAGGCAATTCTGCCAATTTTGGAAGAATGCTACGGCCGAGAGAGAATTCTGGTGATTGAAATGAAAGTCTCACCGGAGACGGCGCGGGAGCGGAGCCTCAACCGCATCACCTGTACCAAAAAGGGCTGCCGTTATCCCGCTCATCGCAGCCAGGGAGGAAAGCCCTGCCCAAACTGCGGGCAGCTTCTCCCCGAATCGGGAACGCAGGCCGACGAGCAATGGAAGATCGCCCAGATGGGTACTCGGCTGAAGGAATACGAGGAGCGAACCCAACCGGCCCTGAAATTCCTGAAGTACGAATTGGCTCACGTCCATGTGAATGCCGAGATAGATGAGGAGAGCGTTTTCGCTAAGGTTCTCGAAGCCGTGAAGAGGAATCTGGAATAAGCTCCGACCCCCAATCGGAGCTTTTTTTATTAAACTGACCGTGTTAATCTTCTAGGAGCAATGGAATTGAAGGCCGAGAAAAGAAAAATTTTGGGGAAAAAAGTGCGCTCGCTTCGCCGCGGCGGAGTCCTGCCGGCAATTCTCTTCGGCGGAGATGAGGGCTCCACCCCTGTTGAACTGGATCTGAACATCTTCCGCCGGGTTTACGAAGAGGCCGGGGAATCCACTCTTTTGGACCTGGAGCTGGGTGGTAAGAAAGAGAAAATTCTGATTGCGGATGTCCAGCGCGATCCGCTTGGCAAACTTCTTCACGCCGATCTGCGCCGCGTCGCCGCCGGAGAAAAGATTACCGCCACCGTACCGGTGGAGGTCGTGGGCGAGTCCATCCCGGTGCGTTCGGGCGAGGGCGTTCTGCTGACGCTTCTGGATGAGATCGAGGTGGAGTGTTTCCCCCAGGATCTGCCGCAGAAAATCACCGTGGATATCTCAGGGCTGAATGAGGTCGGGACCGGTATCGCCATCAAGGATCTCCCAATTGACCTCGCCAAAGTCACGATCGTCGGCCACGAGCTGGACGAGTTGGCGGTAAAGCTCGACTTCCCGCAGGCGGAGGAAGTTGAAGAAGTGCCGGTAACGGAAGCGGAAGCTATTGCCGGAGTGGAAGCCCTTGCGGAAAAACCGGAGGGTGAGGAAGGTGAAGCCATCGAGGACGAGGGAGCAGATAAGACTAAAGCAAATCCTCAAGAACCCTCTAAAGAATCTCCCAAGGAAGAGAAACCAGAAAAAACGGGAGAAAAATAGTTACCCATATTACATATAGTATACTATACTAGTCTTGTGTTAATGTTTTGAGTAGTTAAATCCCCATTAACCGAGGACAAACTTTAAACCGGCGAGCAGGAGCGCCGCGTAAACGATCCGGTAGAAAGTTTTTTCATTGATCCGCAGGACCAGCTTCCGGCCGACCAAGCTCCCAAAAATCGATACCCCCAAAACCGCTAGCCAAAACGGCAGGTCAAATTTAAGGATGCCGCTGCCGGCATAAACCGCAACCCGAGTGAAATCGACGAAAAATGCAATCGCGTTGGAAGTCCCGAGGAAATTCGCTTTGGCAAGCCCCAAGGTCGAAAGAAAGGCGGTGCGCATCGCTCCGGCGGTTCCGGTCAATCCGGCTAAGAACCCCACTGCCCCACCCATTGAAAGAATCGAAAGATTGGTCTTTGGCAAAACCAGTTTCTTGCCTAGTAGCGAGGCGATGGCATAGACCGCTAGGAACACTCCCAAAATCAACAGTACTGTTTGGGAGGGAAGGATCGTAATCAACGCCGCCCCCAGAAAAGAGAAGACCACTCCCAGACCGGCGAACAGAGCCGTGATCCGCCAGTTGATGTATCGTCCCCAGAGGAAGAGGTCTACCACCTGCCCAAAGAAATGGAAAAGCCCAACGACGGCAATGGTGGTTTTGACATCCACAAAAAAGGCGGTGAGCGGCACCAGGATCATCGAAGAGCCAAATCCCGCCAATGTTCCCACCACCTCGGCCAGGAAGGCAAAAACCAGGAACAGAAATATTTCGGGGCTGGTAAATCCGTTCAGCATTGAAATTAAACCTTAGGCCAGGAGGAGGTAATCAACATTTCTTTTTCCCCCAACTCCCCCCAAATTGCCTCCGTCACAAATGGCATAAAAGGGTGAAGCATCCTTAATGAATCCTTGAGAATCAGCTCCAGCGTTGGTTGGGCGGCGGGTCGGCGGGATTTTGTTTTCTCGAGGTAAACATCGGCGAACCGGTGCCAAATGAATTCGTAGAGCTCCGCGACCGCTTCATTCAAGCGATAGGCATCCAGTGCTTTTGTAACTTTCTTGGTGACCGCTGCCAATTCTTTGATAATTTTGCGGTCGTCCTCGTTGGGCTTATTTTTCTGGCTCGTTCGATCCATCAGCACGAAGCGGGCAACGTTCCAGATCTTGTTGGCAAAATTGCGTTGGCCGCGGATGTTGTCCTCGGAGAGTGAGATATCGTTCTCGACCAGGGCCCCCCAGACAATTCCCATCCGGAGAGCATCCGCCCCGTAACGCTCCACCATCACGAGAGGATCGATCACATTCCCTTTGGACTTGCTGATTTTCTTTCCTTCCTTGTCCCGCACCAATCCGTGGATCAGAACCTCCCGGAACGGGACCTCTCCTGTTTCGTATAGTCCGAGCATAATCATCCGGATCACCCAGAAAGGAATAATGTCGTGGGCGGTTTCCATCACCGCGGTCGGGTAGAAATATTCAAAATCGCCTTTTTTGGTGGTTTGAAGAGTGGCAAACGGCCATTGGCCGGACGAGAACCAGGTATCGAAAGTGTCCGAATCTTGAGTAAGTTCGGTACCCGAACAATGAAGGCATTTTGCGGGTACCGCGCCGTCAGTAATCGTCCACTTGGCGCACTTTTTGCACCGCCAGGCGGGAATCCGCATTCCCCAGACGATCTGCCGGCTGATATTCCAGTCGTAGAGATTGGCGTACCAATGACGGGCGATCTTGTCAAAACGCTTAGCGGCGAACTTCACCTCGCCCTTGTCCATTGCGGCCAAGGCCTTTTTCACCAACGGCGCCACCTTCACAAACCACTGCTCCATCGGCAGAGGTTCGATCACCGACTTGCAGCGGTAGCAGACGGCGACCGCGTGTCGGTAATTCTCATCCACCTTCTCCAGCAATCCCGCCTTCTGGAGATCCTCGACCACCATCCGCCGGGCCTCCTTAACGGTCAGCCCCTGGTATCGGCCGGCTTTCTCGTTCAGGCGGCCGTCCAAACCGATCACCTGCTTGACCTCCAGATTGTGGCGGCGGCCCATCTCCCAGTCCACCGGGTCATGGGCCGGCGTGACCTTGACCACCCCCGTCCCAAAATCCGGATTCACCGCATCATCGGCAATCACCTTGACCTTAAACTTACCCAACAGGCCCGCCACCTCGATCTCCTTACCCACCCATTCGGCGTAGCGTTTGTCTTTGGGGTGGACCGCCACCGCGGTGTCTCCGAATTTTGTTTCCGGCCGCACCGTCGCCAGAGTGAAGGGGCCGTACTTCATGAAATAGAGCGGATCCGTCCGTTCCACGTGATCCACTTCCAGATTGGAATAGGCCGTTCCGCAGTGGGTGCAATAGTTG
>Ga0214473_10001119_pt1 | contig 36184 bp, 27 predicted proteins | sample RVTome_7_FD_203509 | JGI IMG/M metagenome (GOLD analysis project Ga0214473, IMG submission 203509) | Soil microbial communities from uranium-contaminated site in the Upper Colorado River Basin, Wyoming, United States - RVT98D197 | ecosystem: Environmental > Terrestrial > Soil > Contaminated >... | reverse complement strand
GATATTCAACAGGACCGCATTGACAAAATCAACGCGCGTATTTCGCCGATTGAAGGTAATGAACCCGGTTTGGCGGAATTGCTGGCCGAAGTAATCAAGGCGGGCGAATTACGAGCCAGCACGGATTACGACTTGCTACGCGACCAGGATATCGTTTTGATTTCCGTCGAAACCCCAGTGGATGCCAAGAATAAACCGCGCTATGAGGCACTGCGGGCAGCACTAAAAAGTCTTGGGGAAGCCATCAAGGCGGGTGCGTTAGTCATTATAGAATCGACCATTGCCCCAGGCACAATGGATAAGGTTGTGGCTCCTCTGCTGGAGGAGAGCAGCGGGAAGAAGCTAAACAGCAGTTTTTTCCTGGGCAACTGCCCGGAGAGAGTGATGCCTGGCAGGCTGCTGTATAACCTCACCCAGCTTAGCCGCGTGGTGGGTGGGATGAACCAAGAGACCGCCGAAGTGATGGTGGCGCTATATCGCCACATTATTCCCGAGGCGGACTTGGATCCCACTGATTGCGTAACCGCCGAACTGGTCAAGACAGCGGAAAACGCCTATCGGGATGTGCAAATTGCCTTCGCCAACGAGGTAGCCCTCATCAGCGAGGCGGTGGGCGGAGACGTGTGGAAGGTGCGCGAGCTGGTGAACAAAAGCCCGGGGAGGCACATGCTGATGCCCGGCGCAGGCGTGGGCGGGCACTGCATCCCCAAAGACCCCTGGCTGCTGGCCTATGGCGCCAATGGAAGCGATACTACGTTACATTTGATCCCAGCGGCCCGGGCGGTTAACGACGCCATGCCCGGGCATATGATGGACTTGCTCAAGAAGGCGCTCGGTAAGAATCTCAAAGGGGCGCGCATTCTGGTTATGGGCTATGCCTACCTTGAGGATAGCGACGACACGCGCAACAGCCCCAGCCAGACCCTTGTCGATCATTTGAAAAAAGAGGGCGCGGAAACTATTATCCATGATCCTTTCGTATCGGAATATGAGGGCAACCTGCTTGAAATGGCGCAGGGCTGCGAGGCAGCTGTGCTGATGGTGAAGCACAGCGCTTATGCCGGATTGGATCTGCGTGAGTTGGCTGGGGCAATGAAACAGGCCATCCTTATTGATGGGCGCGGTTTTTATTCAAGAGAAGAGGCTGAGGCAGCGGGTCTGCGTTATGTGGGGATAGGTGTGGCGGGTAGGAGTTAGCCGAAAGTAACTTCTAAGTCATATTGAAAGGCAGTCGTATCCATAAGAGATTAAATGGTTTTCTATTCTTTTGGGGGTAGGTTGTCTTCACGAACTATAATAACGTGTTCTATGTTTTTGGGATCGTTCGCCAAGCGCTCCTCGACCTCGATCCGTTCCCTTAATCGATATGATCCATGATTGATTTCTTTAGCCGCCTTGATCCGGTCGGCATCTTTGGCATTCTCGTCTTCCATGATCTCTTTTAATGTCTTAAAAGAACTGACTTCGGCATCTTGATACATTTTAACCAACTGAGTAATTTTGTTCTTCTCCGCCTTTGTTAGTTCGTTCACAAACAGATCATTGCCCATCCAATTCCCAATCGTTTGTCTAGTCACATTGAGCAATCTCGCCGTCTCCGAGTTCGACTTACCGTTGGCAAGATATTGAATGGCCAGCCTTTGTATCGGCCTTAGATTATTGGGGTTTTTTCCGTTATTTGACACTATTTGTCATCCTGGGAGAATTTTCCATGGATTAGAGCCTTACTCGCTTCTCGCACTCTGATCCATTCATCTACTTGATCATGGCTAGAAAACATCGTTACTTTTCCCTTGGGGAATCTTTTAACAAATTCCTCCATCGAATAATACTTTCCGTCAGCCCAGATCAGTCCGTCAGACCTACAAACACTGAAAACCTCCGATCCGCGACTGCCTAATCTTTCATCAATTCTTTCTAATCTTTTTTTCAGTTTTTGAATTGACATTTTTCATCCCCATTAAAATCTTGGAGGCGCCCTTTAAAATTATGCCAGTTAACCCTATAACTTATCCAAACGCTTTCGCGTCGGCAATCACTTACTTCGCGCTTCGCTCGCACTATTACTCCCGAGCATTAGATGACAAAGACTTGTGTACAAATGAACTATTAACAGCATTTATACCGATTTCCGTTTCATTTGTACAGCTTTCCTACCTTAAAGGTTGAAAAGCATTCTTAAGGTTCAAGTCGATATTTCCCACCTTTTCACATGAAATACTTGCCGACCTGTTTTATGGTTTACTTGCTCTTGTTCCTGGTTTTTGATTTCTTACCGCCGCGGACAAATGCGATGAAATTAGAGATTCGGCCGCGAATTAAAAACAAGAAACCAGCTGCACCTGCAATGATCATTTGCAAAATAAAGCTGCCCGAACCGGGATCTAAGTAAATCAACTCGTTTCCAGGAGGCTGAAAAAGAAAAGGCAGTTGTATAAACATGGATTTTCGAGATCCCTTCTTGTTGTCAGAATAGTCGCAGACCGAAATTATAATCTTAATATGTAATGAAAGTCGCCCAATTAATCAATTATCATCACGGATAGAGTTTTGATGCTTAAAGCAAAATGCTCATGAAAGTTCGAAGTGGCTCGACAATCATCCTTCATCCATGGATCGCAGGGATCTATCCCATCCTGGCGCTGTTGGCATTTAACATTGATCAAATCCCTATTTCTTATGCTTATCGCCCGATTGTCGTATCCATAGTTGGGGCGGGGTTGATGTGGCTAACATTTCAATTCCTGGTGAAAGATGTCAATAAATCTGCGATTTTAACTACGCTGACCTTGGTCCTTTTTTATACTTACGGCCATTTCTACGCTTCGGAATTAATTCCCGCAGGCTTAGGTGAAATTTTTAGCAAGCACCGAAATCTGGTTTTCTTATTTGCATTAATTTGGGGCGGCACCATCTTCTTTGTGATCCGGAAGTCGTTTCAGCCTGCCCCGATTTCAGCAACACTCAATATTGTGGGGACAATCTTGCTGGGGTTTTCTATATTCCAAATTGGAATTTATAAAGCCCGAGTGGCGAACCAGGACAACCCGGCCCTCGACCGCGCAATTGTTTTGAACAGTGACTTCTTGGGGGGCGGATCTCAATTACCGGATATTTATTACATTATTTTGGACATGTACACACGGGCTGACTTTTTGACGGACCAGATGAATTACGACAACGATCCATTTTTGCAGCAATTGGAAAATAATGGGTTTTATGTTGCCGACTGCTCACTCAGCAATTACTCGATTACGGCCTTTTCCCTCTCTTCGTCTTTGAACCTGTATTATTTGGATGCACTTGTCCCAAACCTGGACACGGATTCTAAGGATCATGCCCTGATGGATCCTTTGATCCATAATAACCTCGTGAGAAGGTCCCTGGAAAATATTGGATACACTATTGTTGCTTTCCAAACCGATTTTCCGACAACTGAATTGAGGGATGCAGACTATTTTATTTCCTTCGAGCAGATCAATAAATTCGAATCGCTCCTGATCCAGACCACAGCGGCCAGGATCCTTCCGGAAGTCTATTCCCTCTTCAAAGGTCAAACCAACAGCGATCCAGACTATCTAGCGCGTCAACGCCAATTTGAACTCACAAATAACGTGTTGAACGCGGCCATGACGGTGCCCATCCAAATAGAGGGACCAAAATTTGTTTTTCTGCATATTGTCTCGCCCCATCCCCCTTTCGTGTTCAAGGCTGACGGGTCCTTTCGCCAAGTTATCGATATAGAAGATGACCCTGAAATTTGGAAGGAATATTATGTTGAACAGCTAACCTATATTAATAGGCGTATCTTCGAACTAATAACAAAAATCCTTACAAATAGCCAAGTTCCGCCAATTGTTATCGTGCAAGGCGATCATGGGATACCCGTCTTCGAGAGAAAATACTTTCAACACAATGAAATTTTGGACGCATATTATTTCCCTAACGGGGGCGATGAAGTGCTTTACCCCACGGTTTCGCCAGTGAATTCGTTTCGCTTAATGTTTAACTATTACTTCGGAACTGAACTTGATTTATTGGATGATCGGGCGTTTACTTCTCAGTGGCTAGATGCGCCGTATCAATTTGAAGCTGTCGGTGAGCAATATCCAGGCTGTTTTGAAAAGTAGATGCGGGACGATTATCAATTTCCCCGACCCATTGTGTGCTCCCGCAAGATATCCAAAGTAGCAAATAGTATGGCTTTGCTCGGTTTGGAAACCAATGAGCAATAGCGGAAAAAATAAAAGTGGAAACGCGGGATAATTTCCCGTATATTGATTGTGTATCAAACGGCTTTCAATAAAACCATATATCTCTGCAAATCGTCCCCCAGGTTCAACGCGGAAGGAATGTTGACAGCTGATTGGGGTTTTTAAGATTTTTATAATATTTGAGTCAAGAACCAAATACTTCCAGTAGTTTATTCCAATATTCAACCTTTCCCGGAAAACGAGTATGCTGCCCAAAACGCGTGAGGAATTCAAACATATCATCTCCTTCTCCTATTTCTCCCAAAGGATCATTTAGGTTGTAATCTTCCGGATCGGGGATTTTAGCCAACGGATTGTTGGCGTAGTTTGGAGTAAACAGAACGTATTCTCCAAAATTTTTCCTAAAGAAATAGGCGGGGGCAAAAAGATCGCCGGGAAAGAAGATGTGCTCTGTTCGACTTCGCTCCGGCAAATTTTCGGGTAGATAGCCAAAGATAAAACCATCCTCTTTAGGCAGCAAGATAATCTCATCGATGTGTGAATAACGGTTGTTCATTAAGGCAGCTGCAAACCAATCGGGGTTTTCCGCATTGCTTAGTTGCTGCAAAAAGTCCACTCGCTCGTTGTATAGCCCGGCCGGGTGGCTGTATACAGCCGCCCAAGAAAGAAATTGGAAAACTGGCAGATAAATCGAGAGTTCAGACACGCCGCTGTCCCCCAGCACCACATGGTTAAGATATTGATTCGAAAGGGCCGCTTTGTAATTGGAAACCAATTCTTTGGGAAAAGTGGTTTCCAGAGCCGGAGGCAACAACTCGTTATCTGAAAAATTAACCGCGATGACCTGCCCATAAAAAAGCAACAGCGCGACAGTTCCGCCGACAATCACGCTGCCCCACCTTTTACGAAGCGTTGCGCTGCGGCTGACTTTCGACATTAACTCAAACACACCGAGGACTGCCGCTAACCCGAGCACGTACCACACGAAATCTCGAGATTTGAATGAGAGCAACGGATATTGAAAGAGAAAAGCCAGGTATCCGAAGACTTGCCACGCATAGGCAGCTATAAGTAAAGTCAGCAGTCCAAACGATAATGTGCTTCGCCGAAACGATTGCAACAGGTAAACTAGGCCTGCGAGCATAATGACCCCAGTGACAGAAAATTCAAGAAACGGGAACCGAAGATTATTGAACTCGGCCAAAAAATATCGGTTTTGGAGCGAAACCCACCCCCCCGTAGTCCACATACTTGCTACAAGCGGTCCCCAATACGGCAACGAAAAGATGGCTGTGCCGACCAAAACAAAAACCCGGGAGGCCCGTATATCTTTGCTATTGTCTCTTCCATCTGCCCAACTCGTTGCCCGCAACAGGAATCTGATTAACAAGCTGATTCCCCCTATGAAGAACCAATAGTAGTAGGTCGAAAACAACATAGCCCCCAGCAAGCCGCCGAGAATAATCCAAAGGGGATTGCGCTTATTCTTTTTAACCCCTACTCCATCCACGAAGTGGAGCCACCACGGAATAAAAATCACGAGAGAAAGCCATTCAAATGGTTTGTACCACTCTTGAAAAAAGAGAAGGCTAAAAATTGCGGCGAACGAAAATACTCCAGGTTGTATCCAAAACCAAACTTTGCGCGTGAGAAATGGGAGTATAAATGCTGTGGCAATTAGGCCATATTTAAGCATCCTGTAGGGCTCAATTCCTAACAGACCTGCGGTTTTTCCCAACACGAAGAAATATAGCGGTGGATAAAACGGGGGGAGATCCTTGTAAGCAAAATCAACGGCACCGGAATAGCTAGAAAATTTCGTCACCTGGGCTGTTTGAAAACCCTGGTCTCCGCTTACCCCGTTTAGTGTGTAAGACGTGTTTTTGAGGCCTAGCAGCACAATTCCTGCAAAGCATAAGCCTAATACCATGGCGAAAAGATCACCCCTCGATTCCTCATTTTTTACTTTGGAAATGATTAACGCAGAAATTGTAAAGAGAGAGAAAACCCAGAGGCGCAGCGATGCACCCAAATAGGGATTTATTCCCGCTTCGGCCGGCAACGTACGCACTAGAATATGCAGCAGAAAGAGGAGTAATAAACCCGCTGTATAGATCAGTCCGGTGGAAATTGCCTTGACCCTGAGATGTTCAAGGAGCTTGATGCCGGTCTTTCCCATAACTTTTTCTGGTCGCCCAGTAATTAACTTAGCTTATTATAAAACAGCTGGTAAAACAGAGGGCGCAATAGCCGAGATCAATTGGTAACAATTCTTCGAAAGTCGGTTTGGATGGGATCCGAATGGGGCGCGCCTAAAGCTCAAGTTAAGAAACATATCGAAAGCGGTTGCATACAGACACCCCGTTCCCGCTCAAACATCCCAACCTCATCCCAAGACTGAAGGGAGACGCCGCGTGTAAAGAAAAGGACCAATTTCATTTCACAGAATTAGTATTTTTCGCCGACATGGCTGGACGAAGAATTTTAGTTGATAATATTTTCCTCTCTGGTAATTAAGTACAGATACATTCTACTATCTGGTTTTTGGTCAAATAGAATCCTGTTCTTATCAGTGTAAATCGGTTGCGTGTAAATCCAATTGATCAACAGACCGTCTGCCGAAGTGATCTCCGGAACGATCGCCTTAGTCCCGTCTTCATTAACAGTAATGAAAATCCAATTCTCGGAGTCCGACCATACTCCCGAGTAAGCAAGGATGAAATTATCCTCACGTCTTGCTTCATAACTTTGGTTGGTAAAGCTCAAAAAGCCACACCTTAGATCTTTAACATCGTACAGCATTTCCAAGCCCATGGTGCACTCTACGGATGGACTGAGGTCAACTTCTGGATCAATGATAAAAATTACGGTTCTTTCCCTAACAGCTGGTACGATCTCAACCAGCGAAAGGTAAAAATTAGACTTATCCTCTTCCCTTAGCCGGCCCGTAACCAGATTATATTCAGCTATACCCGCAATGATAATAACAGGCACTAGCAAGGATATTGCAGCACGAACCAAGTAACCTCTCGCTACGGAAAAAATCGAGAAAAGCAGGAACGAAAAGCCATAGATCGCTGCCGAATAGTAGCGCACTTGTGGATATCCATTTGGATAAGCTAGCAAGTATGGAAGTACGCTCATGACAATTATCCACAGGCTTGCCCCAAATATCCCGATCAATACCTTATTCTGTTGAATGAACGTATTAAAATTGTTTTTGGATTTAATTCGTATCAAATTCCAGATTGACCCTACAACGATTGCAGCAAAAGGAATAAATATTATTAATGTGGAAAGGCTTCCGTGGATAAATAGATTATTACCTATTTTATATAAAGTTGGAAGAATATTGTAAGCAGCCTGCAAAAGTCTGGCGGGAATTTCTTGACGAAAAGGATGATCGAAAGCCGGATGTCTGATACCCCCTACCGAAGAAGATTCTAGCAGTTGATAAAAAGTAAATGGAATGAGTCCCAAAAATATACTGGCAGTGCCAAACCAAAGAATTTTCTTTTTCGCTTCCTCGAATCTCTTACCCGCGGGCATCAATGGCCAAGCTAAAAGCAGAGATGCGGGAAACAAAAAGATGGTCACATCGTAGGTGAAAATTGAAACGAGGAAGACTAATATCCCCGATACAAGCCAAAAGGCTCTGAATTCAGTCCTTGCCCATTCCTGTATGCACAGAATCGAAACCATAAAGAAAAGAATTGATAAGCGCGTGTTGTCCCCACTCAATATTGCTCCCCAATTTGTTGCAAGCGGATTAAAGAAAAGAACTATCACAAATACGAGAAAAGCTCCCGAGTAGCTGGATTTCCTGGGCCATATGCGATACAAGATCAATGAGGCTAAAATTACTCCACTTAAATGAAGCAAAAACGATAAGAAATGAAGTTTGGCAGGATCATAAGCGAAGATTTTGTAAATCCCGGCCCAATACGCCGCTTCGAAAGGGCGACCAAAACCTGAAACATATAGCTTTATTGCTTCCAGGTATGAAAAATTGTTCGCGTAATGAAAGAGAAGAAAATCCTCTGTGTAAAAGAAATCCAATAATTTGCCGGAAAAATACGCGTAGCATAGGATTGAAAGAATTAGAATTAATGCCGCCCCCAGTTCTCTTAGAAAACCCACGCGGGGCTTGCCAAGTTGTAGAAAACTTTGACCAACGAGATCTATTTTTTTTATCAAATTCTGCCCTTTCTCTTACTGCAATAAGACGCGATTTTGACAAATATACACTCTTATTCCCTAATAATCTATGTCAACTGCGAAAGTCATTGTTAGCATCTAAACTCTGTCTGTGAAAATAATTGATTAATTGGGGGATTTTCGATGCAAAAAAAGATTATTATTTCGATCTGCAACTATTCTAATAGTTTCTGAAAGAGTTCTGGCCGCTGTGGGCTGGATCAGGAGTGATTCGAATTTATTAATCTGACACGACGGATTCGAATCCCGTCGCTCGCTCTTAGCAGCTGCCGATTAGATCAGCTTCCGCGCGTCTGGGGACACGCGTTAATTACTAAGTGAAGGGGCCGGGCGAAGCTCAAATATAAGATAGGGATCAATATGTGCGCTTGGCTGGAGCTTATCTAACTCGCTACCCAGTTCTTCTTTTGCGAATAAATTAAACCATTGTTCATTTATAATGAAGAAAACGCCTAGTGACGCTGTGTTACCTTGAATCGACTGTTCCAGTTGATGGATTGTTTCCAATATTGTTTTCTGAGTTGGGATAATAAGGTGTAATTCCTTGTAATGCTCATTGTAATAATAGCTTAAATATTGTTGGCGGTCTTGAACGTCAAAGAATCTAAATTCGCTGACTTGAGGGCTTGAGATAACGCTACTTTTGAGCAGGAACGGTTTTGCTGATCCAAGGTCGGTCCCGAAGGTCATCCAGCTATAGTTATAGTCCCCATCAATCACAACAATCGTGTTTTGGTTGTAGTGTTTGCTAATTTGTTCAAAAAAACCTTTGAATTTTTCAGCGGTTGGACTCAGATTAAATCCGCTTCGGACTTGGCGTAAGGGGTTTTCTCTCGCATCTCTAACTCGATCGACAAGAATGTTTTCAACCCAGAGGGCCTGGAAGAAAAGCGTGTAAAGTAACACGGCATGAAGAACGACGAGAAGTGCAGTCCTAGTAACAACCGATTTGATAAATATGAAAATACTATTTTTGGAAAAAGTGCCAATTATTTGAGCTATTCCTAAAAATACGAAGACAACGAGAGGCGCGAGATATCGAGTTTTCAGATATGGCCCGGTGAAAATATAGGCTCCGATTGTCAAAGCCAGATAACCGAGCAGAAAAAATAGAATAAGCCGCAACGACTCCCGACTCTTGTGATCTAGAGTCTTCCTCCGAAAAAAGAGGACGAATAGAAGCGAGGATGCAAGAATGAGATAAGGCTGTCCGGCGATCCCCCAAAATGCCTTTAGGGTGTCTATCGTTGTGCCAATGACTGAATGGTAACCCAGGGAATACGCGAATACGGCACCCTGCTCGACTCGGGCTAGGCCAGGGAAAGCAAGATCAGCGCCTCGAGTGGGGGTATGCAACAAAAGTAAATACATGAAAGGTATAAAAGCGAGCAATGATGGGAAAACATACCTTCGCAATCTAAGTGTTAATTGCATCTGTGGTTCGGCAAGTAATAAAACATAGAGGATTAGCAATGCTCCCATAGTGATGCCGATGTATCGGGTGATCATCGCCATCCCGGCAAGAATACTGGCCCCGGCGAAATATATCCATTTTGGGTCGGATCGATGCTTCACGAGAAGAAAACAGTTGGCAATTATAAAAACTGTATAAAGTTGTTCGGTCCAAGCGGCTAAAAAAAGATTAATGAAATCTTGAAAAGACGCAAGTAAGAAGATCAATATTATGTTCGAAACTGAGTTCTGGCTGAATCGGCGTAAAAGCAATGCAAAAATGAGAAAAAATGTCACCAAGCAAACAGCCGCAATAATTGCCGCTCCGTCCGCTGGAAACTGCGTTATAAACCTTGTTACAGAAATTACAATGGGATAAAAAGGCGGCCATTTTGGGTCTTGGATTAGAACGCCACTAGTAGAGGCCTTCAGTGCATATCCTAGGTACACAATTGAATCGCTAGTCAAGGTTAATCCCATTTTTAGGATATAGTCTGCCCAGATGATTCCAACACATAGAGCAGCACCCACTTCACAGTAATATCTGTATAGCGCGTCATTTAGCGAGTTGTAGGCTGCCCCTAATTTTCTGGCGCGATCAGAAAACCATTTTTCATGTTCTTGCAGGAACAAAGAAAGTCTCCCGGAAGCTAACGACCCCACTAGATTAGTGAAGACAAAAAACACAAGGAATAGGCGAGAAAACGATACATTTTCTCCGCCAATTATTAAGTATTCAGCGAAAGACAAAACCAAAGTCGATGCAACCCGAAGGATTACTCCTCCTGTGCTGATCCTCACTGAAGTGATGTATTGTAAAATTATTAAAGCTCCCCATATAAAAGAAAGAAGCAAGTAGACTTTTGGTGTGATGGTCGGCGCAGTATAAACCTCTGGGCCAATTGGCAAGTTTAGTCTGATGAAGATTGCCGTCTGCAGGGAAATGAAAAAGATTAGCAGGTCGATAAAGTATTTAATTGCTGCCATTATGCGATTAACATTATATAGTGTTTCCCCAAGATAAATTCTGTTCTAGGGGTCTATCATTCCTCAAAACGAAAGTATGAGATTATAACCTCTAACGTTTACATATAATTTGCCAAAATTCTGTTTTGCGGGAATATTGTCTAAGCCATAAGTTTAGCAGTGCGGAAATTCGGCAGTATTGTGCGGATTTTTCTTTGGCGAGGAGATGGCGAGGAAAATAAAAGCAAGCGATGGATCCCGAGTGCCCGAGTCGACAGGGATTTGGACAAGAACTTATTTAAGGTGAAGAGGTGAAGTGCATCCTTTGGTAAAATCATCTTCGCGTTTGTTTTATGACACGCGTACTTAACGTGGTTATACGCATACATCCAGCGCCGATGTTTCCAAAGACGCAAAAATAGGCGAAGGCAGCAGCATTTTGCACCACACGAAGGTTCGGAAAGGTGCGCGGATAGGCGAAGAATGCATTATTGGCAAAGGCGGTTACGTGGGCCGGATGTGAAAATCGTCAATCGGGTGAAGATACAAAATTATGTATCCGTGGGCGAGAGCCTCATCATCGAAGATGGCGTAATGGTTGGCCCATTTCCGCCCCGAAATGAGTTTAAATCCGATATAAAGGATCATCTTGAGCTCACATACCTCGCCATTGTTGGCACAGTCTAAAGATTTTCTAAGGCGCCATCGTGAGGTAATTCTCCTTCTCATATTCTTTTTCACTTGTTGGGGTTTTCTATATACAACTGCGGGTGGGCCAACAACCTGGGACGAATTGCTCTACATGGACTTGGGCCTTAACCCGAGAACTGATGGGCATGTGCTCAATCGCTGGGCACACATATATTTTCAAAAACTCTTTTTAGAAATCGCGCCCACTCCTTTGCAGGGAGCTAAATTATTTTGGGGGTTTCTAGTTTCCTCTACACTTATATTTGTCTATTTGAGTGCCAAAACAATCAGACCCAAAAGTAATTACTTAAACGGAATCGCGGCTGTACTTTTCTTTAGTGGCAGTTCCTTGATTTTTATGAATGCGGGAATTACTTATGCCGATTACACGGTTATGTTTTTCGTCGTCCTCAGCGTGTTGATTTATTTAGTTTATTTTAGATCAAGCAGTCGATATCGCTGGCTATTGCCGGTTTTATTCGGCTTTTTTCTCTTTGCAGCCGCCAAATCCAAGGAAACCGGCCTCGTACTATTAATCTTAATAGCAGGATTTGGGTTTAAGGATGGCGTTTTTAATCTTCGGCATTTTGTGAAGAATTGTTTTTTTATTTTTGTAGGGGTTTTAATAGGTTTCGGTTTGTTGGTCCTTTTAGACAACTTGTTTATACACAATCCATGGGCGTCAATTAGTTCCCAATCTCTCTCCGAATACTCCGCTTTTCAATTTAAAAACGAAAGCTTGGAAATTGGAATTAAAGTACGCATTTATATGATCTTGGTCAATTTATTAACATACTTTCTACAATTTGCTAGACCATTAGCTGAGCGGATAGTGTGGAGGCTCCCAGTTTTATGCACACTATATTTAATAACCTTGTTTACCCTTACAGCGAACCTATTAAGGGGAAAACCAAAGAACCGCCAGTGGACGGAACTATTTGTGTGGTTGCTCCCGATCGGGTTATTAGGTTTACTCATCCTTGCAGCCAGCGGCGCAAAAGATCGCCATTTCTTTCCAATTCATCCCATCCTGGCAATTTTAAGCGCCCAGTTTTTTACAGTTAAACTTCCCTTCAACACAAGGTCGGTCTTTTCGTGGGTTCGGGGTTTTTTAAGCTCGCCAAAAACGCTGGCCTCGATTCTGCTGCTGGGAATTTTCTTCTTTTACAGATACGGATCAGAAGTCGCTGAGATATACAATGCGGTCCTAGTAACCATAAGCGGCATAGTCCTAATCCTATTGGCAGTTTGGGTCAAAAGATGGTCGACAATAACTTCTGCAGTGGCTTTGTTCTCCGTCATTGTATTTTCATTTTATGGGCTCTTTTTTGAAAGCCTCATCCCTTTAGCAAATGGCGAGATTGCTGCAGAAAGCAACCTAAGATTTAGTCCTCTCGAAGACATCAGAGAAGTTTTTCAATGCACACCTGCTACGCGAATTTATGTGAGTGCCAATGTGCATCGGGATCTAAATACTCTTGGACGGAATCTGAGCTCGCAACCATGGTTTTTCAATGTTTTTTTTGATTGCCAATTATCCGTCTCCCAATTTACGTTTGCGTGGCCTCCAGCTCTGCCCGAAAATCTGATTAAGGAAGAAATCTTCACCTATGCCTTTCTCACCGCTGCGGAGTTCAATGAATTGGAACCTTATGGGAAGCAAGAAATTGAGGCGCTTTATTTTGCTAAGAATATTTATGACGGGCAAATATTATTTTTGAGAAGTAAATAAAAGACCCCATAGAAGTTGGGCTAATAGTGGACATACGCACCTACTTCATAAATGACTTCCTTCGGCACGCGGTCAATCCTGAAGACAAATGAAAAACTGGAACAGATTGGGGATTGACGCGTCGGCAGCGGGACGTATTACCCAGTGCCGGTGCGCAAACAAAATTATTATGTCAAAGAATTAGACTACAAGCAAACCCACAGGAGACCGAACGGGTTACCGCCGAAGTGCTGTCTTTACCCGTGGATCTGGGCTCAGCCAGGCTGATCTGGAGCGCATCGTAAGCGCGGTCAATGAGGTCATGGCTGCTTAGGGTGGACTGAGGCCGTCAAGGCGGCTAGTCCCTGACAGTTCTCAAGAAAATGCAACGAAAGTGATAAGTTTGACCTACATTATCTGGGCCTAAAATTTTCTTTCACCCAATCCATGATCGCTTTAGCCAAATCTGTGGTCACTTGTGATGAATCTATCCAATCAACATGGGAACTGTCCAAAGTGCTGTATTCGTTAGGGTTGAGATCAACATAAAGGATATTAAACTGTTCGAAAACATCCATTGCCCTTTCAATAATTTCAGCCATCTCCTCATTTTCAAATTGATACATCTCTTGGGAGACAGGCGGACGCACCACAACGACCTGGCTAGGCGAAATGTAATCGATAATTTCGACATAGGCGTTCCATTCTTCCGAATTGAAAGTTTGGTTGCTAAAGTCACGAATAAAATTATTCAAATCCGTATCAAGCGAATCCTCAAAAATCTGTAACGACTGCGGGTTATTAAGATATGTACGGTAAGTAACTTGGCCATCTGAATTATAGGTTTGCCCTCGCCCAAAAAAGCTGAAAGCTAAATACAAATAGACTTCTTCCGTTGTGTAAGGCCTGTCGCTCTCGCCGTTAGCAAGAGAATAAATGGCTGCCGGGTCGAGCTTAAGTGCCGCATTCAAGTGAAGGATGTCACGCAATCTGCCGCTTGCACTCAACGAAAATTTTAGCACAGCACTTCGATACTGTTCGAAAAATGTTTGTTGCGCTTCTAGGGCCTGGTCTCGAACAAAAAGATGTGGAGAAAATTCAAGGATTAGTAGATCCGGATCTAGATTTATATTTTGGATAGCCTCAAATAAAAACCGGGGTGAATTTCCAAGGTTACCTAAATTCAGTCCGCACGGAGTAGAAGCCAAATCGAGATCTCTGCGAACGAGCTGAGCAAATAGGCCAGGATCATAATCTGCCATAGTTCGCGAGGTTCCCACAAAGTAGATATCGCAATCGCTGGGAATCTCGGTTTCAAACTTCCTTCTTTGTGCAAGGATCAGCGCCCCGTTCTCCGCTTCGTTGAATTGAATGACGGGTGTTCCACTGAAAAAGGCAAGCACATAAGGCAGGGCGGCATACAGGACAAAAATGAGCCCAAAAGGCAAAAAAAGTCTTAGGTAGCGCATGCTAGAAACGAAAATAGATGAAATCAGTTGGCTGATTCGCTATGAACAATAGTGCTGCAAAATAGACCAAGGATTCAACTCTTTGAAACGTGGGTAGTGAATATGAAAAACGTTGTTGTTTCTTCAACCCCATGAACAATTGGTAGATCAGGAAAATCGTCAACCAGAAAAGTCCACTAAGCATCGTAGAGCTTAGAGAGTTTCCGCTCAATCCGCCAAAAAACATTGCATTCCAGTATTGAAATGTCGAAGCAATATTGGTTGACCGAAATGGCACCCAGGCTAAAGTGATAAACAGGAGGGCGGCGAATCCCCAGACCAATCTTGTTATTAATCGCTTTGAATCTTGCCGCTGTTGAACTGCATATATTCCAGTTTGGCGTTCCATTACGATCCCTATGCCATGCAACAGACCCCAAAGTAGATAAGTCCAGTTTGCGCCATGCCACAGACCACTCAATAGAAACATAATCGTGATGGGGATTGAGGCACGCAAACCTTCCAGGCGCGACCCAACAAGTGGTTCATAAAATATCTTGTTCATCCATTCGGAACGCGCCAAGGGGAAATATACGTAATCGCGAAACCAGCTGGAGAGCGAAATGTGCCAACGTCTCCAAAATTCACTAAGCGAACTGGAAAGGTAAGGGTTATCGAAATTTTCCGCTGTTTTAAAGCCCATTAATCGGCTTAACCCGATCGCAATATCTGAATAACCGGCGAAATCACAAAGGATTTGCACTCCAAAGAAAATGGCTCCCAGCCACGCTGGGATTACAGATAGACTTTGGAAATCGGTTGCGAACACTGCGTTAACGCTTGTGGCAATGTGGTCGGCGATAATCAATTTCAAAAAGAAACCACGCGCGATTCGGTAAATGGCAAATTGCCAATCTTCAAACCGGGGCTTTTTCCTGGCCTCTAATTGTGGAATAAAATTTTTTGCTCGCACAATAGGTCCTGCGGCGAGATGAGGGAAAAAAGACAGATATAAGAAAAATTCTACGAAATTGCTGATTGCCTCTTGCTGTTTTCGATAAACATCAACAGAATAGCTGATTGCCTTGAAGGTATAAAATGAGATGCCTAATGGCAGAATAGTGACAAGCGCTGCAGTCGAAAATGCGCCATGAAACATTCCAAAGATTTCTTGGAAATTGTCCAGTAAGAAATTAGAATATTTAAAATAAACCAATAAACCGAGGCAAACAATAATATTAAAAATCAACCACTTTTTAGAATTTGCTGGATGTTTGTTGATTTGGATCGCAGAGAAAAAAGCTGCAATTCCAACAGCCAGCAAAATTAGCAGCGCAGGCGGAAACCAATACGCATAGAACACTGAATTTGCAAATACAAGAAATCGCTTTGAAGGGGCCGAAGGCAGCCGCCACCACAAATAAAGAGTAATGAGGAAGAAAATAAGAAAGACACTCGAGAAGAAACTCATAGAGGAAGCTAAGCGGAAACGCCGCCATTATAAGCGAGCGGGGGATCGGTATAATGGCGATGATGGAAACCTTTTTACGACGCTTGGCAGAGCCGCGCCCAATCCTTGTGGACGAGGCCCCGGCTTTGAACTGGAGCGGCGCGGCATGGATACCAGGCCGCCTATTTGGAGCGCAGCTGTCCTACTGAGCGACCGAACTTGGTCCGGCCCGCTGAATACCCGTGCACCCGGGGCTCAGCCCAGTTGACCTTGAGAGCGTCGTGGGCGCAGTTAATGAGTTCATGGTCGCTTAGGCTGGATTTATGGCCACCAAAGCCCAAAAATGACCTTAGCCAAGCTACGCAAAAAGATCGTGATTTGAGTGATACTTCGGAAAGTGTTTTGGCAAACGATAATTAATAAGCTATCCTTGGTCACATCGCGATTTATTTTTTTTATTCTCTTGCTTAAGATCGCAATTCCTTCCTATAATTTCTAGTTATTCAGAAATGTATAAAACGGTCCCCTTGAACCAATTAGATGCGGCTGCTTGGGATTCTTTTGTTGATTCTTCAGACGAGGCTTGGTTATGGCACCGGTCAGATTTGATCAAAATTCTCACTCATTGGCCGGGCAGAAGCGACCGCAGCTTCGCAATCGTCGGCAGTTCAGACAACGAGATTCTTGCCATCGTTCCCATGCATCTAGTAAAAAATGAGAAGTTCAGTCTTGTATCAGTCAAGACACTAAATGTGTTGGGCGGGCCGGCTCTAAAAAATAGTTTTAGGGAAAACCAGACCCAACATATTTTTGCTTTACTTATAAACGAATTAATCAATATTTCAAAGAGAGAAAACGCCATGCAAATTGACTTTTCTCTTTCCTCCATGGCACCGGCTTATAGAGGTGAGAAATCCCCAATAGTCAACCCACTTCTTCGATTGGGGGCAAAAGAAACATCAACTCAGACTTACATAATCGATTTACGAATGGGAAAAGAAAACGTTTGGAAAACCTTTGAGAAGCGGGCTCGAAACGCAATACGGAAGGCCGAAAACATGAAAATAAATATACGGCGAGCTAACAGCACAACCGATCTGCAGACTTATTACAATTTGCATCAAACGAATTATCAGCGAACCGGTGTTCGGCCGCACCCGATAACATATTTTGAAGGGATCTGGCAGGATTTCTACGCCAAGGGTCTCGCACTAATTCTTTTTGCGGAATTAAATGGTGAAGCAGTTGCTGCAGAAAGTTTCGGCACATATAAAAATGGTGCGATCTATTGGACTGGGGCTGCTAGTCAAACCGGTTTGTCCGTAAATGCTAACTCGCTGTTGCAATGGTCTGCTATTAATCAGTTTATTGACTCGGGCATCGAATTTTATGAAGTTGGTGAAGCCTTTCCGGAGGAACAAGAAGGAAAAAAACGAGGTTTAGATCGTTTTAAGCGCAGCTTTGGCGGTAAGCTGTCTCCCTACTTTAAGAGCAGATTTATCTCGGACAAGTTGACTTACACTTTGTTTGAATTTTGGAAATCGCTGAAGAAAAGTAGACAATAGTGAAATATAGTAAAAACAATAATCCGAATCGAAAAATATACAACACAAAATATAGCGATCTAAACCTAAAGCTATTTAATGATCTGGGGAATTCCTATGTAAACGAGTTGATAAATATTCGACTTGAATTAATTCAAGTATATGGAAAGGGGAAAACTGTTTTGGATCTATGCTGTGGTACTGGAGAATATACGCTCTATAACCCGAACTTGTTTAAGCAAGTTTACTGTATTGATTTTAGTACAAAAATGCTTGCCTTTTTTCGCGAAAGGTTGGAGGGAAGCAATGCACCAAAAGTAAAATTGATATTATCTGATGCGCGGGCGATAGCCATTAAGGATGAGGCAGTTGATTTTGCATTCTCATTTACTTCCCTTTACCATGTTCCAGATGTGGCTTTTGTCATAAAAGAAATCGATAGAGTTCTGAGACCCGGCGGCTACGCCGTTTTTGAACTCGGAAACACACACAGCATAAACAATTTGGTCGCAGAAGTTTCACACAAAAGGCTGGGAACAGCCAAGTCATTTCTTATCCCTTTTGGTAAAATGGCCAAAATGATTTCGTTAGCCGGGTTAAACATCATTCAACATCGTGCTTTTCAAATCATGCCAATGTGGGGAGCAGGTTCCAAGCTTTTAATACCCGTTACTCACCCTTTTTGGAGATCCTTATTGGGTGTAAAAATACGGAAACGAATGTTTGATGAAATAGTAAGTACAGCCTGGCCATTTCGATATTTTGCCTTCCGGCATCTATTCATATGCCAAAAAATTTAGCTTTAGGCTACCTAATAAAACTGCTAACTTTTCAAATGATCTATTTCTTGAGCCCATTTTGGAGCGGCCTGGAATGGGGAAATGTTATTCGTTTACTGTTTGCCGATCCACCTGGAGAGGTACCAAAAGTGCTTGAGGGGGAACTAAAGCGATTGACTGGGGCCTCTTATGCCCTGGCCCTCAATCTGGGAAGAAGCTGTATCCAGGTAACACTCGAAGCCTACAATTTCCCCAAGGGCAGCGAGGTCATCTTACCCTCATTTTCCTGTTCGGGTGTAGTTACGCCCGTGATTCAGGCTGGCTTGACCCCAGTTTATGCTGACATTGACCAAGATTTTAATTTGGTTGCAGAAAGTGTGAGAAGCCTTGTTTCCGGAAGGACTTGTGCAATAATTTTTCCACATCTTTGCGGAAAATTCGCGAAAGACACCTTCGAGATTTTAAGTTTAGCTGAAAAAGCGGACATTAAGACCATAGAGGACGCTACACAAGCATTTGGCTTAATGTACAAAAATAAGTGGGCGGGAACATTTGGAGATGTGGGTATTTTTAGTTTTGGCAACGGCAAAAACATGTTTGGGACTGGCGGCGGCGCGATAATCACTGATGATCAAGAAGTCGCCCTGTACTGCCAAAACCTAAAATTGGTTGAGGAAAATCCCAGAATAGTCCGCAACCGGATTTTCAACTATGTTTTTCGTTACTCGCTACAATCCTTGAGCAGCCCTTTTCTACTGCTTCGCATCCTTGCACTGCAATTAACTAAAGCGACCCCGAAGAAGATTTCTTTCGCCGATTTTAAATTCTCAATTTATCGTATTAGTAAGGCGGAAGCATTATTAGCCATTCAGAATATCAAGAATCAAAAACAAATTATTTCAAAACGGAAAAGCAATGCAAACGACTTATTACAGGCAAAGGGATTTGAAAAAAATAAATTACAAATCCCGAACCCAGACAACCATGTATTTACAAAATTCTTAACTAGTACAGTTTCAGATCGCAACCACGCATTGTTATTACGCCACAAACTTAGAGCCCAAGGAATAGAAACTGAAAGTTCTTATCTACCTCTGCATATTAGAAAACCTTTCGATATATTTTCCCGTGAACCCCTCCCAACTACAGAATTACTTTCTCCTGGCGCGTTCTCCATCCCCGTCCGGCCAAATCTAACAAACAAGCAAATGCAAAGAATTGTTGAAGCGCTAAATAGTCTTTAAAAAACTGAGCCACGGCCCCATTTTTAAATGTAAAAGTCTTTGAGTTTTATCCCCCATATTCCTAACCGCCACTCACTGATTCCCTGGATGGCGATGTGGGCTTGGCGCAGGGTTGGAAATATCTCGGCTTCGTCCCAAGTTTCATCCCAGGCGTTTATATATCCATCATAGTTATTTATAAACCGATAGTCGAAATCCGAGTTTTTTCCAGAACTAAAAAACAATCGCGCTGGAATACTTATTAATGGAATCCTGCAAATCGTATACCAAAAATTCGAAGAGAAGAACCTAACAATAGCAACTGCCCAATCGTGTGGCATCTTTCGAAAGGCAGTCATCCAAATTTTTATGCTTAAATAGCGCAAGAACAACCAAAGCCACAACGCCCAGGATCTTTTCCCTTTTCTCCCGGGTTCCCTGGCGCTGAAAGGAATAGACTCAGTTGAATAAACCCAAAAATTTAACTGACCCCCATATTTAGTTACCCGAGCCGCCTGCTTAATCGCCTCTCGCGTATTTCCAGTATGATGAAGAACGCCAACAGAATAAACATAATCAAACGTCTGGTCTCGAAATGGCATCTCAAAAACGCTGGCCTGGACAAACAAAATTTTAGCCTTGTGCTGAGGAAAGCGCTCCAACATGATCTTGCGGAAGATATCCACACCTCTGGTTAAATCTACAGCGACTAATATTGAAGGGTCATAATCTTCCAAGGTGAGGTAGCTATATTGGCCAATGCCGCAGCCTAAATCAAGAACTACTCTTCCACGAGCATGTTCAAACGCTTTGCCGTCGTGTTTATTAAGATCATATATGTTTTGGTCCGTGTATGAAGGGTCCGATTTATCTATAAGACGATAATTGATGCCTTTGCCACCGTCAATCTGGGTCCATTTGTAATCCCAAGTTTGATTGTATTCTTTATCTAGATTAAAGCGCGGAATTCCGTTGGAGATCGGATAGATGTGGCCGGTGGACGAGTTGACCAATTCTCCTTCTAGGATTTCCCCATCCACGTCGCTTTGAGAAACTGAATTAAGCCTGAGGCTTTCGCCTGTTCGAGGACAGCACAACAAGTGAAGGTCTTTTTTAAACATTTACCACTCCTTTGAATACTTATCGATTAAAAGAAATTGCTAATTGAAGCGAGTCGGAGAAAGCCCGAATTTACTGTCCACTGTTCGCCCAAAAAACGGCTAGCAGTTCTCTTCAGATTTTACCCACAATTCCAAATTTTCAGCGTCAGTTAGTATCGCCCCGATGAAAGCGGATCATGATATAACGAGTTCAACGCCCAGCAATGAGTGCCTTCTAATTGGATAGAATACATTGTTGGTGGACTAATAGCCTCCCAATGGGTTAACTTCTAACAAATTAAGAATTACCTCTTGCCTAACTAGCGATGTCTCCAAACGCACCGAAAGAAGCCGAGAAGATCCAAAAATCTTTTGTTGGCCAAATCATTTCATTTGGCAATGTGCAGGTGTTCCTTCAGCTGCGCAGTCTGATTGCTCTTCCAATTTTAGCTCGCATTTTAGGCGCAGAGGGTCTGGGAACAATCGCACCCCTCACTGCTTTGTCCAGCCTGGTGCAGGCCATGGTTCTGCTAGGCACCAACACTTCCCTGGTAGTTTTTATTCCCCGCAGCTCCCCAGAGAAACGATCTGCGCAGTTCTGGGGCGTTTTTCAACTAACTCTCATTACAAGCATCCTGGCGATCCTGTTGTTGGGAATTCTCTTTCCAATCATCAAGCCTTTGGTTCTGAATCCAGAAATTAGTTTTGACTTGTATTTAGCAAGCCTATTACTAGTCCCTGCCCATACCCTTCATCTGATCTTGTTTTCCCAAGTTATTAACAATCAACAAGGCAAGCAATATTCAAATGTAGTGCTAATCAATTCGGTCTTTGATATTTTGGTAACAATCGGATTTGCTTACCTATGGGGGCTTACCGGCGTAATCGCGGCGATGGTGCTGTCGCAATTGCTCTTGGCATTATTAACTATGCAGATCATTAGAAAGGTAGATGGTTTTGTTCCGCTCAATAAACAACAGTTAGCTGGCCTGAAGGTTTTTTATAGCTATGGTCTCGTTATGTTTGTTTCTGGATTTGCCTCTAATTTGGTGGCGAGCAGCGATCGCTTGATTATTAGCAGGTATCTGCAGGTTGAAGAAGTGGGCATCTATGACGTAATTTACAATTTGACTTCAAAACTCAATCAGCTTGCAATCCCTCTTTATGCCACGCTAATGCCTTTTGTAGTGCAATCTGTTCAAGCGAAAAACATAGAAAAGGCAAAGTTCTATCTAAACCAAACGGCACGGATCTTACTATTTGTTTTCCTTCCGTTTATTTTTCTATATTGGATCGAAGGTTTCGACATCCTATTGATATTGACGGGAGCGGACTTTGTATCAGGAATTAATTTGATTCCCTGGATTGCTTTTGGAATATTGCTCTGGCAATTATCTGGGGTTTTTGAATACAATTTACATGCGCATCAGAAAGGCAAATTTCTGCTAATTTCGCTTATTGCCGGGGCCATTGTAAATGTGGTGCTCAACCTAATTTTCGTACCGCTTTACGGATCTATCGCAGCTGCAATATCAACATTAGTAGCTTATCTAGTGATTCTCCTTCTAAACGCCCAATTTTCAGGCAGATATTTGTCTTTTAATTGGGACTTGGCCACTTTAGCCAAGATTTTGTTATCATGTGCACTCATGAGCCTAGCCTGCCTTCAACTCAAAACTTATCTGTCCGGCGTGAATCCAGTATTTCGATTATTTATAGTTACTGGAATGGGAGGCGTCCTCTACCTATTATTTGCCCGGCTGCTTAACCTCTTAACGACCATGGAGCAGGAATATCTGTTGGCCGCCGTAAAATCCGTTTTTCAGCGAAGATCCAGTAAGGGGGGTGCTTAATCCATGTGCGGAATCGCAGGGTGCGTTTCTACAGAAATCACCCGGGTATCTCCGGCAGCCATTGACCAAATGCGAACAAGCATCCGGTACCGAGGGTTGGATGATAGTGGGGAATGGACGGATAAAGAGAATATTGTGCTGCTACACACTCGGCTCAGCATCATCGATTTGAATAGTGGGCACCAGCCAATGTGGGATGAAGGCAAGCGATACGTTATTGTTTACAATGGCGAAATCTACAACTACAAAGAGCTGCGCGACAATCTCGAAGCAAAAGGCAGCCACTTTTACACTGAAAGTGACACCGAAGTAATTCTGGAGGGCTATAAAGTATTTGGAGAACGGGTTTTCAAAGAGTTAAATGGCATGTTTGCTTTTGCCATTTGGGACAAGATTGAAAAGCGCCTGATTGTTGCACGAGATCATCTAGGTAAAAAGCCTTTGTTCTGGTGCGAAATTAATGGAAATTTCTATTTCGCTTCTACGATAGAAGCTTTTCGCGGCATCCCAGGATGGACAGATACCCTGTCCAAAGCATCGATTTATCAGTTCTTACTTTTAGGCAGTTCTTTGGGCGAAAACACGATCTACGAACAGGCCTTCTCGCTACCGCAAGCTTCTTTCGCAGTGATTGATCCTCGCAATCCCGAACTTAACCCGATTGAATATTGGAATTTCAACTTTTTTAATAAATCAACTAGGAGTTTTAATGAACTGATGGATGAATATGAAACTATTCTGACAGACGCAATAAAAATACGCCTGCGCAGCGATGTGCCGCTGGCCCACACGTTCTCGGGTGGAGTGGATTCGGGCACAATTGCCTCAATCGCAACCAAGAAGCTGAACACAGCATTGAACTGCTTTACTATCGATTATCACACGCCAGAAGATCCCAGTGAAGAAACCCTCATTGCCCAGCGCGTGGCTGGGATTCTAAATTTGAATTGGGAGCATATCCAATTCGACTATCACCGGGATTTGCTCAAAGATTTGCCTAATGCTTACTCGTTCTATGACGAACCGGCGTCCCAACTTCCATTAGTGTATTCACAGAAACTTTACGAGACCATTAGACCCTACGCAAAAGTTGTCTTAAGCGGTAGCGGCGCCGATGAACTTTTTACGGGGTATAGTGGCGACGAGAAGCTACGCCAGCGCGATATTCTCTATGGGCCAGCCCGATTGTTGCTTCAATCTTTTTTCAATGGCAATTCAGCCCAGAAACAGAAGAATGGGCTTGGTTCCCGCAACAAATTCTTAAGCAACTTACGGCATCTATCTACAGGGAGCATCCCCAAGGCCTTCGCCGCTTCGGCTGTTGAACGCCTATGGGGTTTTGAGCCGGATAGCGTGATATCTTCCGAAGTTATTGCTTCTATAGAAAAAATGATTAAGACCGCAGAAATTCGCGGGGTGAGCACGTTTCTGGACCTAAGCATGTATGCTGCAATTTTCTATAACACGCGGGATGCAAATTATCGCCTTCCCGATATTTCGGGCTTAGCTGCTCAAGTGGAAGTTCGTAGTCCATTCCTGGATTTTCGGCTTGTGGAGTTTGCTGCCCGCTTGCCCCACCGCTTCAAAATTGGCAATTTGCTGTCCTCTGAGAACAAATACTTGCCCAGAAAATATTATCAACGCTACGTGCCAAAGGAAATTGCATGGGGGCGCAAGCGCGGCATGGGCGCAAACCTGCGCTGGGATCGCAAAATTATTGAAGACGCAAAATATATTGAACAATTTTCACTAGCATACGAAACGGTACAGAACTTTGGGATAAATATTGCTGCCATCAAAAGGGAATGGGAAAATGTTCTAGCCAAGCGCCCTTCCAAGACAAGCCTCATGATGCGCGGCTTTATGCTCGGCAGTTGGCTGCAACTCACCAAGGAAGAAAATACGGTCCAATTCGCCTAATGTTAAAAACACAACAAGAATTCAGCGAGTGCGGCTATCTAGAAGATCGGGGAGAGGTTTTCGACAAGCTCGTAACTCAGGATAAAAAATACCTACTAGGGCAGATCCTTCTGGGTTTGCAAACGTCATTGATATCGTTTTTTCAAAAGCGTAACCAAAAGTTGTTCAATATTTAAATCCGGCGAATTCAAGCAAAATGGATGCACTTTATTCAAAGGTTTATTCTTATATTCAATCAAGCTATGCAGGTATCTTCTCGCCCGAAGATATGCAGAAGCATTTCGACACCTACGTTAAAGTCGAAATCAGCAGAGATCAATTTACAATTGTCCAGGCATTAACTGGCCTTAAGGACGGCGGGCGTTTATTAGATTTGGGGTGTGGTTTTGGGTCTTTCGTGTTAGCGGCGCGGCAAGAAGGAGTGGAAGCATACGGTGTGGATATAGCCCAATTTGACCTCGAATTTGCAAGAAAACGAATGGATAAGGAATTGGATCAGCAACAGCCCCAGAAAGTCTATCTGGAGCGCGATGCGCAAAATACTAAACTGCCAGACAGGCAGTTCGACGTAATCACGGCTTGGAATGTACTTGAACATGTTCCCAACTATAAAAAGCTAATCAAAGAGGCCAACCGGCTTCTAAAGGAGGGTGGTTATTTTATTGGGGTTGCGCCAAATTACTTTAGCTTTCGGAAAGAGGCTCATTATCAAGTTTGGTGGTTTCCCCTTCTGCCTAAGAGACTTGGCAGGATTTACTTAAGGCTAATGGGGAAGGACCCTTCATTTCTGGATCATAGCATTTTCTACCTTACAAATATTGGCACATTGAGAGCTCTTAAGAAAGCCGGCTTCAAACTATCAGACCCCCGATGGACACGATTCCTTCATCCAGAATTGATTCGATCAAGATCAAGGCAAAAACTACTTGTTACAATAAATAGGCTTAAACTGGCAAAGGTGGCAAAACTAATCTTTTTCACATCTTTCTGGAATCCTTTTAAGCCTTCGATCTTTTTTTGTGCTCAAAGACGCAAATGATTGGAAACACGAAACTCTTGGTCATCATTCCAGATCGCATATCATCAATTCTCAAAAAAGGAGAATACCCCGAACGATACTATAATCCCGAGAATTTGTTTGACGAAGTTCATATCTTGATGACGAACAAGGACAAGCCAGATCTTTCAGCCCTTCAGAAAACGGTTGGTGACGCCAAACTTTATCTATACAATTTGCCTTTTACTTATAAGGATTTTTTCTTTAGCTTGGGAATGCAGCCTTGGGCGCTAAAACAGTGGACACAGCCTGGGCTTGATTTGGCCCGAAAAATCATACCTCAACTGGTTCGCTGCCATGGCGATGGACTGAATGCCTTTCTGGCATACCGGATTAAGAACGAACTGGGCATCCCTTACGTTGTCTCAATTCATACTGCGCGCGAAGATCATTTACCTGGAAAAACTAAAAAGATATCCAATTCGTTAGTGCATGCGCTATTGCTGCCTATAAGACGCCTGTCTTTGCGGGGAGCGGACATTGTTCTTCCTGTCTATAAATCTGCTGTTCCTTTCCTGAAAAATATTGGCGTGAAGCGCTATGAAGTAGCCTACAATGTTATTAATCCGAAATATTTGCGTAAAAAGAAGAGGTACGAGCTTCATGACCCAGTTTCGATTGTATACGTTGGACGCTTGAACGAACACAAAAATCCCGTAATGATCATTCTGGCTTTAAAGAGCATAAACCATGGGCATCTTACCATTATCGGGGATGGGCCACTCCGACCAGAACTAGAACGATTGTCGAATGAAAATAGACTAAGCAAACGAATCAGTTTCGTACCCGCGCTGCCAAATGACGAGCTTTGCGAGCTGCTGCCCGAATTTGATATTTTTGCGATCCACAGTAATCATAGCGAAATTCCAAAAACCTTACTTGAGGCTTTACTAACTGGTTTACCCTGCATAGTTAATCAGCGAACGGGTAACCCCGTTCCAGAATTGCAGGCGGCTCCTATTCTCATGGTTAATAATTCTGTGGAGGGCTATGCAACTGGCATTCGTAATTTGATCGATGATGATTCCCTCCGAAGTCAATTGGGAAGGAAAGCAAAAGCGCATGCCTCCAAGCACTGGGCTCCTAGTAAAACCGAAGCTCGCTATGCTGCAATTTACAAAGAAATATTATATAAGGTAAGGAAACCATAATGGGCGCAACCTTTTTTAAATGCCTGATATGCGGAAATGCTCATGTACAGGAAGAGAACGACCATTGGCTGTGCCTTTCCTGCAACACCCGCTTTCCCGTGAAGAATGGGATACCTATCCTGGTGAGAGATTGGGATAGCCTGGGCAAAGAAATCGAACAGGCCTCCCAGAACCTGCCGGCATGGTACCAAAGCGTGCAAAATCCTGAGGAAAACAGTATCTGGAAACATCACTTAGCGAAACGAAGATGCTACGTAGAAGGAGAAATAAAAAGGTTCCTCGCTTTAAGTCGCTCGGGCGAGGCAGGAAAGCTTCTAGACATAGGCTGTGGGGACGGCAATCATCTTCAGTACTTAACGAACTACGCACAACAGATCTATGGAAGTGATTACAACTTGACGCGGCTAGAAAGAGCTCATAATAAATATCCAGAGGCAACAATCTATCTAGCGGATATATTGGAATATCCAGCTTTGGATGGTTTTTTTGACATCATTTTCTTCAATCACGTAATCGAACACATTCCAAATGATCATCAAGCTTTGCGTGAAATTATGCGAATATTAAAGCCGGGGGGCCTGCTAATCTTGGGCACTCCCAATGAAGGAGCATGGTGGTGGCAAACGGCTTATCGGTTGCAACCAAAAACTAGAAAAAAGACGGACCACGTGCATTTTTATACCCAGGTCGATCTGGTAAATAAAATTAGAAACGCGGGTCTCCAAATTATTGATACCAAATATTTGGGTTGGGGGGTGCCTCACTGGAGCATTGACGCCAGATTGCGTCGTTTTAAATTTTTGGATGATCTTTTTGAATTTCTTGGCAAGCGATTGTTTCCAAAACAGGCTTCTTCGATCTATGTACTTGCAACGAAATCCTAGAATATTACTTTGTTTAGATTTATTAGTTCGTTTTCCTACAGAGTTTTGCCTTCCCTCTTCTGGGAGCCTTATGCGCGCCATGCCCGCAATCTGGGCCTTGATCAGCTGTATCTAATTCTGTCTTTTGATTGCGATACCCCAGAAGATATTCAGGCAGCAGACGAGATCCACCAATGGCTAAAGGCGCGCGGCTGCAACGGAGTATTTGCAGTTCCCGGAGCACAGCTGAAGGAAGGGGCCGCCACTTACCGCAAAATGGCCGCAGAAGGGGTGAAGTTTATCAATCACGGCGCGGCTCCGCACACGGAATGGCGGGACGGACGATATTGGAGCATTACTTTTTATGACCGCATGACACCTGCCGAAGTCGAAGCCGACATCCGCCTTGGGCATCGAATTATGACTGATGTGCTCGGCGTTGCTCCCAAAGGGTTTCGCGCCCCCCACTTCGGCCACTACCAACAGCCTGAACAGCTGCAACATATTTACAGGATTCTAGAAAGCCTTGATTATGAGTATACGACCACCACTGTGCCACGTTTTCTCATTTCGCATGGACCTGCATACAGGGTGGGTAAGCTTCACGAAATTCCCATCTCGGGTACCTATTCATCCCCTTTGAAAATATTGGATTCATGGACCAATCTTCAAAGCCCCTATACACCCGAAATTACTGACGCCTATAGCAAGGCTTTCATATCATCGGTTAAACAGTTGCTGCGGGCAAAAATCCCTGGCTTAATTAACTATTATGTCGATCCAGCCCATGTGGCCAAAAGCCCTTTCTTCTATGCGTCGCTGAATTATTGCCTCGAAGCAGGCATCCCTTTCTTGACGTATTCCAAGTTTGTTGACATGATTTAAGCCAAGATGAAGATCCTTTCTCCAAATCAAAACACTGCGATGCCCAGGATCAATAAGGCACTTTGTGTATTGAAGCCCACCTATTTCCATCCAAATTGGGAAATCCGCATAGCTGGCGCGCCGGTTGGCGAATTTGATTTCTACAAATTGAGTTGGCCCCGCAAGGTACTGGTCTCGAAATCAGTAATGCAGCATCTTCGATCCAACCCACGCAGCATGGCTTATATGCTGCACGCCGTCTTACAGTTCTTTGAGAGTCATGCCTCCAAAGCAGAGATTGATATATTGGCGGATCGTGTTGCAGAAGCATCTATTCCAAATGATCTACGGCAAAATATCCATGAAGTTTGGGGAGGCCAAAATCGAGATTTTAGACCCTGGCAAAAGGGTTTGATCGATCAACTGAAACGGCAGCGCTACGATACAATCGTTTTTTTATATGCAGATGCAATTGGCTGGGAGTGGCAACGTGTGGAAAGACAGCTAGATCAACTCGGCGCTAAACAAGTGCTGATATTTAACGGGCGAAAAAGGGCATTTTTTTATGCCGCGGAGAGCAAAAGCAAATTACGTTGGCGCAGGTTTTTGGAGCGCGTTTGGCTCGTGGAACTTACATTGACGCCCCTCCTGCTCTTAATTAGCCTTCCACTTACAGTTTACGACTTAACCATTAGAAAAATAATCGCCACCGCAGATTGAATATGCCAACAAAAGACAAAACGAAGCAGTCCATCCAGGATTGGTGGGCTTCCAACCCGATGACCTATGGCAGCGAACATGGAGATACAAGCTATCTCGTCGGGCATGGACGCCAGTCATTCGAACTCGGCAGCCGGGATTTTTTCGAACAAGCCGATAAAGTTCTTCTAAAATGGAATCGTTCCTTGCATAATCCCCAAGCGGCTTTTGGCAACATTTTCGATTACTCGCGCTTTGCTGGTGAACGAGTCCTGGAGGTAGGCTGCGGCATGGGCTTCATGGCTATGAATTGGGCGAAACAAGGGGCTGATATTGTCGCTACGGATCTAAATCCCGTTGCAGTTGCTCAGACCAAACAACGCTTCACTTTATTTGATGTTCAAGGGCAAATACTTCAAACGGACGCAGAAAATCTGCCTTTTAAGAATCAGTCGTTCAGCTACATTTATTCCTGGGGGGTGTTGCACCATACTCCGGGAATAGAATCCGCGATCAGCGGGATTTATCAATTGCTCGAACCTGGTGGGGGCATAGGTCTTATGCTATACAACCGGAGTTCGCTGAGAGCCAAATACTTGCTTGATTACGTTGAAAAATATGTGCATATGGAAAATGCGTTTCTAAACGATCTGGAATTACACAGCCGCTATGGAGATGGAGCGGCGGCAGAGGGAAACAATTACACCTGGCCGGTAACGCAAAAAGAAGTCAGGACTCAATTGATGAGCTTATTCACTAATGTGCACATCAAAATCCTTGGCAGTGAAATGACCAATCTGCTTGACTCGATGGTGCCTGGTTTAGGCACTTATTTGATGCCCTCGGCCATGAAAAACGCGTTAGCGCGGCGTTGGGGTTGGAGCCTTTGGATTACTGGGGAAAAGCGCAAATAAGAAATAGTTATGTGTGGGATCGCTGGGTATCTTTCAAAAAACGGCGGAATGGAAGGCGATCTTTTGTTGCACAAAATGTGCGATGCGATGGTCCACCGCGGTCCTGACGAAGAAGGTTATTTTGTGGATAAAAATTTTGGGATGGGGGTGCGCCGCTTAAGTATTATTGACCTAAGTACCGGCCAACAGCCTATGTCAAACGAGGACGGCAGCAAGCACATCGTCTTCAACGGCGAGATTTATAACTACCGGGAGCTGCACAAAGATTTGGTTCGCAAGGGGCACGAATTCCGCACCGCTTCAGACACGGAAACAATACTGCACCTTTATGAAGATCAGGGTGCCGGCTGCCTTCGGCCTCTGAATGGGATGTTTACTATCAGCATTTGGGACCAAAAGACGCACACCCTATTTTTAGCGCGGGACCGCATGGGGGTTAAGCCTCTCTATTATTACTGGGATGGAACCACTTTTCTTTTCGCATCAGAAATCAAAGCCTTGGCTGCCAGCGGGCTGGTGGATTTGAGCATTAATCCGCAAGCCATGTGGGACTACCTCACCTTCCGATATGTGCCCCAGCCAGAAACGATTTGGAAGAATGTTTACAAATTGCCACCGGGCCACACACTCATGTTCGGCGCAGAGTTTACTTCTCCGAAAATCGAAAGGTATTGGGATATTCCCTATAGCGACGAATTCGCAGAGAAGACTCCGGAAGAATACATCCAAGAATTTGAGGAACTTTTCCTTAGTGCAGTGAAATATCGCTTGATCGCCGATGTACCTGTAGGTGTTTTGCTAAGCGGTGGCATCGATTCAAGTGCCGTTGCCGCGGCGATCGCCGAGGTGCACAACGCCCCCTTGGATTCCTTCTCGGTGGCCTTCAAGGATTCCCCGCAAACCGACGAATTGGCCTATGCGCGCCAAGTGGCGGAACATACTGGGACGAGGCACCACGAAGTCGTGATCGGCAAAGATGAATTCATAGATTTTCTGCCCCATTTTGTCCATTATGCAGATGAACCATTGGCCGATCTGGCTTCTATCCCGCTTTATTACGTTTCAAAACTGGCGCGCCAAAACAATATGAAAGTAGTCCTTTCCGGCGAAGGCAGTGATGAAATCTTGGCCGGTTATGCTTTCGATCGTGCACAGCGAATGTGGGACACCCTCTATCGCTTCCAGGTTATTCCGCGACCGTTGCGCAAAGCGGCTTCCGGCGTGGCTAGCGTTTTCATCCCCGCACGGCATAAAGACAAATTATCTTGGCTCGATCTCCCACAGGACCAATGGTTGCGCAGCACGCCTTTCAATATGACCCATTTTCTGAATTCCGATGAACAGCAGGCGTTGTTTAAAAATGGCTTTGTGGGCACGCCCTCGATGAACAAAGTGCTGGCGGAAACACAGCGAGTTAACAGCCGCCTTCCCCTGCATCAAGCTCTTTATAGCTATGGCCAGTCTTGGCTGGTCGAAGATCTGCTCATGAAAGCCGACAAGATGACCATGGCCACATCGATCGAGTTGCGTGTGCCTTTCTTGGACTATCGTTTGGTGGAATGGGCCGCCCAAACGCCTCCTTGGGTAAAGGTTGGCGGTGGACCCGTGGGCCCGTACGAGAGCAAATGGGTGCTGCGCCGTTTCGCGGAATCACGCCTGCCGAAAGAGATTATTAACCGACCAAAACGCGGCTTTCCAGTACCCGTCTACGATTGGCTTTCCACAGACCTTAAGGATTGGGCTTCCGATCTGCTGAGCCCGGCCAATGCCCGAATCTATGACTGGCTAGAGAGGCAAGAGGTGCTCACTTATTTGAGGAAGGGGACTCAAGCCCACAGTGGATTGAAAGACCGCCATCGCCTGTGGCATTTATTGATCCTTGAACTCTGGTTACAGGCTTGGCAAAACGATTAAAAAAGCTACTGGTCGTCTCCTGGGCGCTGCCTCCCCTTCTTTCGCCTCGCAGTATCCAAGTAGCTCGCACCTTGAAACAGTTGGCTAAATTAGGCTGGGAGATCGACGTCATTACAGCCAGACGTTCGAGATTATGGGATTGGGGAAACCTGGATTTCGATCTAGAAGAAAACTATAAAAGGGCCTATTCCACTTATCCAGTGGGTGGAGATAGACCTTTCAGCATTGGACACTCCCCAAAAGATAGCCCCGACGAGCATGAGCAATGGAGGTTTCTCTCTCTTCAAGAAGGTGAACGCCTTATCCGATCAAACCACTATGATTTAATCCTGTCTTTCGCCCAACCCTGGTCGAGCCATCGTGTAGGTTTGAGCATCAAAGAAAACACGCATTTGCCCTGGGTTGCGCATTTTAGTGACCCATGGGTCGACAATCCCTATTACAAAAATTGGAATGCTTCGCAACGTACAAAAATGCAGGCGTGGGAAGAAGAGGCTATTCGTGCGGCCGACGCAATAGTTTTCACTAATCAGCAGACATCCCATTTAGTGATGCGAAAATACCCACCAGCGTGGAAGAGAAAAGCATTCGTTGTGCCACATGGTTTTGAAGAATATAAGGCCGGCCTTTCCTCCAAACAGACCCCATCCTCTCAGTTTTTGATCGTTCACACCGGCAATCTTTATGGGCTGCGGACACCCGAACATTTGATTAAAGCGATCAAGGAATTAAAAATAATAGGTGTTCTCGACGAAAAATTAAAAGTGAAATTTATTGGCTTCGTCAAGAATAAAAATAAATACCTAAATTTAGCCAAGCAATTGGGCGTGGACAAATATTTTGAATTTATAGGTAAGCTAAGTTATGAGAAAACTGCACAAATTGCTTCAAGGGCAAATGCTTTACTTTTGATTGATGCTCCCAGTGAGGGTGAAAGTTTATTTCTCCCGAGCAAATTAGTTGATTATCTTAGATTCAATAAACCCATCCTAGGATTAACCCCGTTAAAGGGTGCTGCTGCGGATTTGCTAGAAACAATTGAGTGCCCGATTGTCGCTCCCGAGGATGTAAAAGGCATAGCAGAGAAATTGGCGAAAATGTTGGATGAGCATAAGCACGGAAAACTTAAAATATCTAGCAAATTCAAACGAGGTGCCGCTAACTACAATATTGAAATAACAACATCAAAGCTGAACAACGTTCTAAAAGACGTGGCGACCAGAGCAGCTTCCTGAACTATTATGCGTCTGAACCATTTGGACATCCTGGTTTGTCCCGAGAACAAACAAGCATTGGTTTTGATAGAAAATGCGCATATGGTTGATGGCAAAGTCAAAGAAGGTACCCTGGTTGAACCGAAAACGCGAAAACAATATCCCATCATAAATTTCATCCCGCGTTTTGTTTCTTCGGAGAATTACGCCAAAGGTTTCGGGTATCAATGGAATATCCACAGTCGCACCCAATATGATGCTACCTCTGGTTTTTCGATCTCGAAAGAGCGTTTTGAAAAAGAAACTAGATGGGGTAATGATCTAAAAGGGGAAATTCTTCTCGAGGCAGGCTGTGGCTCGGGGCGTTTCACTCCTCACGCATTGGATACCGGCGCCACCGTTGTTTCATTCGACTACTCTAATGCAGTTGAAGCCAACTACATGTCCAATGGCGACCGAGAAAATCTTTTAGTCGTCCAGGCCGATATCTACCAAATGCCTTTTCGTCAAGAATATTTTAATCGCTCTTATTGTTTTGGTGTCTTGCAGCACACTCCAGATGTGCGCGCGGCTTTTCTAGAAATCGTTAGCCATGTAAAGCCAGGAGGATGTATCGCCTCTGATGTCTACCTCAAAAGCATGGGGAACATGCTGTTAGCGACCAAGTACAAGGTGCGACCATTCACAGCCGGAAAGGACCCACAAAAACTTTACGCGAGAGTGAGGCAATACATCGATTTCATGTGGCCCTTGGCGCGGCTGTTGAGGAAGATCCCGCGATACGGAAAGTCGATCAATTGGTTATTATTGATCGCCGACTATTCTCAATTGCTTAAAGGGGCGGATGATCGCACCTTAAGAGAATGGGCCTACTTAGATACGTTTGATATGCTGGCGCCCCAATACGATTCTCCTCAGACTGTAAGGATTTTCAAGCGCTGGCACGAAGTGGCCGGCTTGATGGATATTGATGTGCATAAAGGCTATAACGGTGTAGAGGGAAGGGCGCGTCGCCCAAAGTAACGACATGTGCGGAATCGCAGGTATTTGTCAATTTGATAAGCAGCCGATTCCAAAGGAACTGCTGCAGCGCATGGGGGATCTAATCGCCCACCGCGGGCCAGATGACGAGGGGTTCTACAATAAAGATGGCGTGGGTTTGGTCAATCGCCGCCTGGCGATTATCGATTTATCTCCACTCGGGCATCAGCCCATGTCCAACGAAGATGGCTCCATCTGGATCACGTTCAATGGCGAAATTTACAATTACTTAGAATTGCGGCAGGAGCTTGAAAAGCGAGGGCATCAATTCCGTTCTCATTCCGATACAGAGGCTATTGTGCACGCCTACGAGGAATGGGGATTCGATAGCGTCAGCCATTTGAGAGGCATGTTTGCCTACGCGATTTGGGATTCAAATCAGCAGCAGCTCTTTCTGGCGCGCGACCGTTTAGGGAAAAAACCACTTTTTTATACGCAAACTCCTCATGCGTTTGTGTTCGGGTCCGAGCTGCGCTGCCTGTTACAGCATCCCGAAGTTACTCGCTCCGTGAATCTGGACGCGATCCATGCTTATTTCACCCGTGTTTATGTGCCCGCTCCGCTCACCGCGTTTGCGGGCATTTACAAGCTTCCGGCCGCACACTACATGGTGGTGCACAAAAACGAAACGATCGTCGAACGTTATTGGCATGTTGATTTTGGAAAGAAACAGCAGGCCAGCGAAGAAGAGGTTTGTGAGCAATTATGGGATTTACTGCAAGAAGCCACGCGTATTCGTTTGATGAGCGATGTTCCCCTGGGGGCACTGCTGAGCGGTGGGATCGATTCCAGCGCGGTCGTAGGGATCATGAGCCAATTGACCAGCGAACCAGTGAAAACCTTCTCCATTCGCTTCGACGAGCAAACCTATGATGAAACACCGTACGCTCGCAAAATTGCCGAATTGTTTGGCACCGAGCATCACGAGTTCAACGTCCGTCCGGATGCCATCTCGGTCCTGCCTGAATTGGTCTGGCACTATGGAGAACCATTCGGAGATTATTCCTCGCTACCAAGCTATTACGTGTCTAAAATGGCCCGGCAATACGTCACCGTAGCACTCAGCGGCGACGCCGGCGACGAGAATTTCGCCGGCTACAATCGCTATCGTTCTGCCTACTACTTAGACATGTACCAAAAGCTGCCGATTTCCATGCGGAAATCTGCTATTCCCTCTTTAATGAGCGGTTTAGGCAGGTTGCCCGGTTTGGCCAATTCCATGCATCGCCTTGAAACGGTGGCTCGCCGCGGCGCAAGCTCACCCGCCAGTTCTTATCTCTACAGCTATTCGTTTTTTACGCCGGAGAGCGCAGCCGCGATTTGGGCCCCGGAAAAGCTGGCTATTATCGATCGCGATTTCTTTGTAAGGGACCTAGAAAGTAAACTCAAAGAGTTTCGCGGCGCGAATTCACTTGATCGCTGGCTATATCTGGATTTAATGAGTTACCTTCCGGATGACATCAATGTAAAGATGGATATTGCCAGCATGGCCAATTCTCTCGAGGTGCGCGCCCCTTTCATGGATCACAAGCTGGTGGAGTTTGCCGCCGGTTTGCCAGCCAAAATGAAGCGCAATGGGACTACCGGCAAGTACATCTTGAAAAAGACGCTGGAACGTTTGCTGCCCAAAGACATTCTCTATCGCCCCAAACACGGATTTTCGGTCCCGGTGAGCGAATGGCTCCGAGGGCCTTTAGGGGATTTGTTGCGCCAAGTTCTCTTGGATCCAGCAACGAAGGCGCGTGGTTATTTGCAAATGCGGTCGGTTGAAAAATTGATCAGGGAACATGAAGAAGGCACAATCGATCATGGGATGCGCCTTTGGCTGCTGCTGAATTTTGAATTGTGGCAACGCACCTATATTGATGAGCTTCACCAAGAGCCTCTCGTCTTGTAATT
>Ga0214473_10001118_pt1 | contig 36195 bp, 35 predicted proteins | sample RVTome_7_FD_203509 | JGI IMG/M metagenome (GOLD analysis project Ga0214473, IMG submission 203509) | Soil microbial communities from uranium-contaminated site in the Upper Colorado River Basin, Wyoming, United States - RVT98D197 | ecosystem: Environmental > Terrestrial > Soil > Contaminated >... | reverse complement strand
CGAATTTTTTCGATCCGGGAGATTTCCTCCTCGGGCAGATTTTGGTGGAGCCATTCCGCGAGGCTTTCGTCTCCGGAAAGAAGCATCAGCGCAAGAGAGCGTTTAGAGATGATGGTCTCGGATAAAGAGGAGGTGATGCGGGAAACACCATCCTCAATAGCCTCCGGATAGGTGATGGCAGGAAAGGAGGTGACACGGGGCTGCAGGTTTTCCTTGATCTTTTCCAGGCCCTTCCGTCGGGTGGCCACTGCTTTGAGGACCGGCATTCCCAGGTGCTCGGAGAGTTTCCGGAGGTTGATGTCAATTCCTCTGCTTTTTGCTTCGTCCCACATATTGAGGACAACGATAAAGGGGACCCCCATCTCTAAAAGTTGAAGGGAGATGAGGAGCCCCCTTCGAAGGTTTTTGGTATCGATGACCTGAACCAGATGGGCCGGAGGGCCATGTAGCAGGATGTCCCGGGTGACCTTCTCATCCTCTGACGTAGGGATGAGGGAATTGATGCCAGGGGTGTCGACCGCTTGAAATTTCTTCCCATGGATCGACATCATTCCGGTGGCGACTTCGACCGTTGTCCCGGGGTAATTGGAAACAGTGACATATTTGCCGGTGAGATAGTTGAAGATGACCGACTTTCCCACATTGGGGTTGCCGATCAAAATGATTCTCTCTACCGGAGACTCTTTCTGTCTGGTCTCCTTTTTGCAGGAATCCATTCTTTATCCTTTCTTTCTAAGGGTGGCCTTTTGATGAACACACTTACAACAGTAGCCATAGAGCTCCATTCTATGATGGAAGATCTTAAAACCATGGCGTCTGGCAATCCGGTTTTGATGGGCTTCGAGAACCTCATCTTCGAATTCGACTATTTCGCCGCACCGGAGGCAGATCAAATGATCGTGGTGGCTTCCTTCGCTGGTGGGTTCATACCGGGTCTCTCCATCATCGAATTTCCGCCGTGTGGCCAAACCCAGGCGGGTGAGAAGCTTGAGGGTCCGGTAGACCGTGGTATAACCGATCTTAGGATTCGTCTTGGCCACCTGGGCATAGATCTCCGAAAGGTTCTTATGGCCTGTGGAGTTGAGGAAGATGTCGAGGATCTCTGCCCTCTGCCGGGTGGACTTGAGCCCCTCTTCAGAAATCAGGGCCTTAAATTGATTGGGCTCCATGGTTTTCCCCTTTCTGAAATTGAATTTCAATTTCATTTTAAGGGATGGTCCCCTTTTTGTCAATACCCGAAGCCATGAAATTTCCGAAAAAGTCCAGAAATCTCAGAGAGCGAAAAGTAGATTTTTAGAGCTCTCAAGCCATTGACCCGACCCTTGATCTCTGTTAGATTTTCATTATGGAGCCGACATCCTTTCCGGATTCTCCGGTGAGTTATGAAAAGATTGTCACCCACAACGATTTTGACGGAATCCTGAGCGCGGCCCTTTGCGCACGGGCATTGGGTGTGGGAAAGATTCTTTTTGCAGGACCCCTGACGATCCTGAGGTCCCAAATCACCATCACCGAAAAGGACGTGGTCTGTGACCTGCCTTACCCCCTCCAGTGCGGGCTCTGGTTTGACCACCACGAGGGAAATCTTCAGGAACTGGAATATCGGAAGATCGATCTCGGGTCGATCCCAGGCCGGTTCGATCTGAAACTGAGCTGCAGCAGAGTTGTCTTTGAATATTTCTCCGAAAAGATGGAGTTTCCGCCACACGTTGCACAGGCTGTTGATGAAGCCGATATCATCGATGGTTTTACTTATTCCTTCATAGAGGACTGGCGGAGAGAGACTCCGGGGAAGATCATTGACCTAACCCTGAAGGTTCACTTTCCATCTGCGGAGGATCAGGCCTTTCATATGAGAAATCTGGTCCGTGAGCTCCGGGACTGCCCAATCGGAGAGGTCTCTCAACTCGATTTTGTTCAGAGGAGGCTGAAGCAGTACAGGGAGGAAGAGGGGCGGATGCTTAAAATCATCCGGGATTCCTCCTATTTTATCGAGCAGGATGAAAAGAGAGAGGTGGTTGTCATCGACCTCACTTCTTATCAGCGGAGGCCTCTTCTCATCAAAAACCTGGCCCTTCTGGTCTATCCCGATGCGAAAGGAGTTTTAGAGGTCTATAATCTGACAGAACGGGGAGTGAAAAGCACCCACTTAGGTTTCTCCATGTCTCTCTCCATTGGTGGAAACAGGCAGGATAAGAAGAAGAATATCAGCGAGATCATGCGGACCCTCAATATCGGTGATGGCCATCCCGGTGCAGCCGCCGGACAGGTGCGATGCAAATCGAAACAGGAGATGCTGAAGAAGAAGAAAGAGGTGTTGAACCAGATTTTTAAGCTATGGTCTTCGCAATCGTGATAAAATAAATAGGAAGTAGAAAATAACAAATGGGAAATGAGAAATGGGAAGTAAGGTTCCATCTCCTACTTCCCATTTCTCATTTGTTTATTAAAAAAGCAAGGTCATTTTACTGAGGGGCAATGATTTTTTTGAGCTCGTCCTCGCTCAGATCAGCCTTCCTTTTTAAATTCCACGAGCCCACCCAGTCCTTGAAAGTCTTTAGATTTTTCTGCCTCTCCTCTTCATCCTTCCCAAGAAAGACATACATATTCCCGGGTTTTTTATCCTCTTTGCTTTTTCCATCATCGAGCCGCCTCATGATAGCCCCCGCATCTTTGCCTTTCACAAATTCCAGAAGGAGAGGATAACTATCCATCCGGGGCCCTTTTTTCTCTTTGGTAAATTTCTCCTTATCTTTTTTAAATTCATCTACCAGAGGCGCTTGAGGTCCATGACACTTTGAGCATCTCGCCTCAACAATAGAGCGAATATCTTTCTGGTAGGTTACCTGGGCCATGGATATGGCCGGAATAAAAAGCATCCATAGGGTAATGATGATTAAATATTTTTTCATTTCGATTATCCTTTCTCTCCCTTATTTTAAACAAAGCCCTTCCTCAGTTAGTTTTTAATTAAGAAAAAAGATTCGAAAGCCTTCACGCCTTTCTCATACCCTGCCTTATCTTTGCCCCATTCATTGTGGCACCCATTGCAAGAATTTGGGACCACATTTTTCGGGTCTTTCTCGAACATCTCCAAACTCACCCGGGGTCTGATGATTCCAAAGTCGTGGTTGTGAATATCTCCCGCTTCTGCTGAAGCAGCCGTTTTTACTAAATGGCAAGAGGAGCATCGGCTGGTTCCCTTGGTCTCCGGCGCATAGTTGTGCTTCGTATGGATCCGGATGGCCCATGGATTTGCAAACTTTTTATCTTTGCCATGGCAGGAGAGGCAGAGGTTGTTGTTGTGATCGGCTTGGGTCAGCTGGGATCGACTGGGCCCTCCATGGGGATTATGACAATCAAAGCAGAGGACCCGGGCATAAAAATGGCCACTCTTCTGGAAGTCGAGCCACTGCTGATGATGGGATTTGGAATGGGCCTGCGGATCTCCCCAGACCCCAGGCTTAAATTGGTAGTAGTTGGAGAGAGGCTCCCCCAATGGATAGGGTTTGTTTTCTTTGTCATTCCAGGGGTATTCAAAGATTCCGTTCGGAACGCTCACCCCTCTCGTATGGCATTGGCCGCAAACCTCCAGGCCTCTTTCGTACGGCAGTTTCCGGGGGTTGATGATCTTCCCTTTGGTCTTGGGAGACTTTACGTGTTCGGAGCCAGGACCATGGCATTTTTCGCATCCGGTGTTGAGCTCCACATATTTCGATTCGTAACCCTGGCCAACCTTTTTTAATTCCAGCCCTGTGTTATGACACCCTGCACAGCTCATTTCAAAGGATTTTCCTACAGCGGGTTGTTTAAGACTGCCATCCTCATTGTACCAATTTTGCAAGTTATAGGGGACCCACCGGGAGGTCGCCTGGTTCCACTGGAAAGGAAGAATGTAATGATGATTTCCGATCTTGATCTGGTAGCGTTGTTTCCAGCCCCACCCTCCATAAGTCCTTACTACATTATAAGTGACCTCTTTGGAAGGGTCTTTTGTATCCACCAATGTGGCCTGATAAACCTGTCCGGGACCTTCTTCTAATCTGACGATGACTTCCGGTATATTTCCAGCTTTCAGTTTGATCATACCCTTCCAATTGACCACAAGTGAATCGTTGGTGCGGCTTAAGATCTGTTGAGATTTGTTGTGGAGAGTATCCTTCCACGTCTCATAGATTGAGCTGTGACAGGACATACATTTTTTAGATCCGACATAAGTGGCCTGAGCCATGGCCAATGAAGGGATGAGGATCAGGATGGAAAAGAAAAGTAAGGAGATTGATACTAAAAATTTCTTCATCAGGTCTAACCTCCTTTTGTTAAAGTAACTTAAAAGTTTAGATTTGTTCACCTTCTTCTTGTTCATAATAAAAAAGGGGTAAACCGAAATAATCGGTTCCCCCCCTTAAACCTTTAAATAGCATAAAATGTCATTGAAAAACAAGGACTATTTTACTTGGAGTTTTACAAAGAACCGGAGAATAAATATAATGGTTCTTACCGGTCCCAGAGTGTCCGGATACACATTGCTACCAAAAAGAATTTGGGTAAGGGCGTGTTTTATCCAATTGGTATATCGTTATACAAAAGTAAGTAATGGCGCAGAACCTGGTCGATCACCGTGCTCTGCGCCATCACCGGATTTAACTAATTGTTTCATGCCCCTTAAGTTTACTTCTTAGCCTTCTTAAAAATCATATCATACTTTTCATTCATGGTAGACGCTGTCTCCTTGGTATGACAGTAAAGGCTACATGAATTTGGCATCTTCGGCTTCCCGGTCTTATCGTCAACCCCGTACTGGAGTGTCTTTGAAGGAGGGATGGCTTCAAACGTGTGATTTGGAACAGACCCAGCGGCAATGCTGTAGGGGAGATGGCATGATGAGCACGAAGCGACTTCATAGCGGTGTCCAGAGTGTTTCACCGGATCGGTTACGATCTCTTCATGACACTTCCCGCACAACGAGCGTTCCTCTCCCTTTAACTGGCCCGTTCGATAACTCAGGCTTCCAACATGGGGAGAGTGACAAGTCACACAGGAGAGATCGGGTATACCGTTGTGGCGGCCTTTAATCCACTCCAGATATTGCTGACGATGTCGATTGGCATTTTTCTGGTCCGGCCAGAATGAACCCAGTGCCGTATAGGGTTCTGGGTCTAAATCCTTCATCAATGTTTGAGGCTTATTGAGCTCATAGAAGACGGGGTAATTGAACTTCTTCAGGTCGCCCTTCATGCGGGCACGAATATGGCAACGTCCACAGTTCTCGGTGTGCTTGTCAATGACCGCCTTAACCTTCTTGGGATTCTTTGCATGGTCAGCAGAAGGACCATGGCAGGCTTCACAGCCGATATTAAATTCAACAAAAGTCCGTTCTTTATAATTCGTGCCGGTTGCATGGCAGTAGCCGCACTCATTGAACCAATCGAGCCGCGAAAGAGCACCATCCTTTGTTTTTCGAATAGAGAAATGTTTCTTCGGGCGGTTATATTCAAATTCACCATCAATGATATTCCCTTTTTCATCCCAAAAGGTGTAACGTTCTTCTTTGTACCAGCCCCCGATGACATAAGCCCAGTCATATTGATCGGGTTTGGGAGCTCCCTCCACAGAAAGATCCGCTTTAACATTTTTAAAATCGCCCTTGGCAATGGGGCGGACCATCCAAGCATGAATAGTGTTTTTCCAAGAATCGTACTGCGCCTTATGACAGGTCTTACATTTCTCAGAGCCTGCGTATGCCTTACCTGTGATCGGATCCTTAGACGGACCGGGACCCATTTTAGCTGTGGCTGTGTAAACTTGGGAAACCAACAGGAAAGCAATCAAGACAAAGGATATCAAGAACACTTTTTTTATCATATCTAACCTCCTTTCGTAAAATATTTAAAAATAAAAATCCCCCCTTTCACTTCCTTCCTGATCATCAATAAAAAAGGGGTGAACAGAAAAATCCGTTCACCCCCCCTTTGAGTGCCCATCTCTTATAGCACAATAACTGACATAAAAACAAGCCTTCTCCAATTCATGGATAGGCAAGCAATCCCTTTCTCGCCAGGGCAATATGCTCCTCTTTTGAGACATGGGCTTTGTGGCAACGGGTGCAGGATTTGAGACCATTCTCCCTGGCGATTTTCCCACCTTCCAGAGCATCCTTTCCCATCATCATGTCCTGGTATTTTTCTCCAGGACCATGACAGGCCTCACAACCCACGTTCTCCTCTTTAAAGGATTTCTTTTCCGAATCGAATCCAGTAGCATGGCAGGGAGTACATTTGCTTTTGTCCTTCTCCCCTCGAATTTGGGAGAAGGCCCTTTTTGTCATGGGCGAGTTTCTCCAGGTATCCATATGCTTCTTATTGAGACTTTCATGACATCCAATGCAGGATTCAGAACCGGTATAGGCTGCATCCTCCTGGATGAAGAAAGGCCGTTCTTTGGGCGGAGGTTCTTCCGGTAAAACGGGTGCGGTCTTTTCCCAGCTTCGAATGAAGGCCACTAAATTTTTGATCTCTTCCGGATTGAGCGGTCCTCCTTCCTTATCACCGAGGGCAACCATCCCGGTACGAGGGATTCCTCTTTCGATAATTTTATAAAGGAGGGTGTCCTCCACGGCCTCAAGATATTTTTTAGAATTGATGGCCTTAACTCTCTTCTGAGGACCACCCGTCTCTCCATGGCAACGGGCACAATGGGTGAGGTAAAGGGGTTTCCCTTTTTGGGCGGCCTGCGCCCTCATCCCCTCGGCCTCCACTTTTACACGACGGGGTTCGAGTAACCAGTAGACGGTTAGGAAGGAGGCAATGGCGACTGTTAACATCATGGCCAAGAAAATCTTTTTTTCCATCGATACCTCTAAGCCTTAACGATCTGAGAAGGTTCAAACCTCTTTCTCTCAATCGGGTTCCCCATATCGATCACCAATTTCTCCTCTACAATCTGAAGCCTGTAAAGGTCTAAGGGACGGGGCGGAGGTCCTTCGAGCACTTCTCCATAGCGATTGAATTTCGCACCATGGCAGGGACATTCAAACTTTTTAAGCGCTTCACTCCAGTTGACGATACAGGCGAGATGAGGGCACACTGCAGAAAATGCTAAAAATCCTCCTTCCAATCTCTGGATGAAGGTCCTTTCTTTACGAAAATAGATGACCTCACCGACTTTAAAGTCATTTATTTTCCCTGCAATGAAGATCTTTTCACCTTTCCCCTGCTTTTTTCTTGGCCAGAGAAACGCAAAGGTGCCGACGATCAATTCACCGATCACAATGGCTGCTGCCCCAATCCAGGCATATCCCATCAATCTTCTTCGGGATATGGTTTTTTTATCAGTCATTGATTTTCTTTCACCCCCATCCTCACCTTCCCCTGTCAAGGGGGAAGGGTAAGGGCTGAATTATTTCCATGGGAGGACAAAGCCCCAGTTTTCTCCACGAAACAGAGAGCCGATCACGGTAAAGATGAGGGCTCCCAAAATAAAAGCCGTAAAAAGGGTGAGGAGGACCCTCCTCTTCTCACCACCGATGAATATCCGATTTAAGATGGAGCCCAAACGGGTCCTAGATTTTCTGTCAATATAGGGAATGAGAAGGAGCCAGAGGACGATGAGCAGGGGGATGATGATTCCCGGGATTACGGGTTTATCCGTGTAATGGATCAACTCCTGAATTCCTGTAAAATACCAGGGAGCCTTACCAGGGTTAGGAGTGACAAAGGGATTGGCAAGCTCTTCCAAGGGTGCATCAAGAAAGAGAGAGATGACAAACAGGACGAAAGTGACCGCTAAAGAGCAGATCGTTAAGAGAATGATGTAATGGGGAAAGGTCTCCACCGTATCCTCCGGAGCCTTCTCCACCATCGGTGAAGTTCCGTCGACCAACTCCATGAGGCCGTAGGTCTTATTCGGATCCTTGATAAAGATTTTATCTTGATTCTTTTCCATTATTACGCCTCACTCACTTAAATCCGAAATCCGAATATCGAAATCCGAAACAAATCCTAAATCCAAATTTCAAAAACTCTAAACGTTTTCCGTTTCCTCATTTGTATTTTGGACATTGGGGCTTGTTTCGAATTTCGTGCTTCGAATTTTGCTTTTTAGAGTGGTCCTGAAATGCCCCCGTCCTTCCTCACCCTCCAGAAGTGAATCGCCATCACCAGTGCCGTGAAAAAGGGAAGGACGACACAATGCAACACATAGAAACGGAGCAATGCCTCATGACCCACCTCATCGGCTCCCAGCATAAAAAAGCGGATATATTTCCCTATAAAGGGCGTATAGCTCATGATCGTCGTTCCCACCGTAATGCCCCAGTAAGCGAGTTGATCCCACGGAAGGAGGTAACCCGTATAGCTCAAAGCGATCGTCAGGATGAGGAGTCCTATTCCGATGACCCAGTTGAATTCCCGGGGGGGACGATACGAGCGAGTATAGAATACCCTTACCATATGGAGAAAGACCGTTACCACCATTCCATGAGCGGCCCACCGGTGGAGGTTTCGCAAAATCTTTCCATTAAAGACAAGGGCGAGGGCCTGCATATCGAAATAGGCCCGTTCGATGGATGGGGTGTAGAGAAACATCAATAAGATACCGGTGACGGTGAGGATGATGAAGAGAAGGCAGGATATTCCCCCGAGACAGAAGGTGTAGGAAAACCGGAGGCCATGGCGCTTCATCTTTGCGGGGAAGATATGGAGGAAAAAGTTGTTAAAGATCAACATTGATCTTTTCAGATCGGTATCCGGAATTCCCGTTCTGAAGATGGATCGCCAGACAGCCGATCCTGAAATGCGTTGGAGGATTCCCTTCTTCATCTGTCTTATTCTCGCCAAAGTTCAGATTGCCTGTGGTACTCTTCCATAGTGATCGCACCGGTTGGACATCGTTTCGCACAGAGACCACACTGGATACAACGGGATTGATCTTTGAATATGGCTGTGGCTAAGTTAAGTTTCTCCGCTTCTTCGTAGGACACCCCGTATAGGGATTCGACTAATGTTGAGAGCTTCCCATCCCCTTCGAGCTCTTCGAGTCTAGCCATCCGGAAACAGGATTTTGGACATATATCTACACACCCACCGCAAAGAATGCATTTCGTCCGATCGAAGATAGTGAAGATGTGGCATTGGAGGCATCGTGTGGCCTCTCTGACTGCCACCTCTTTCGAGAAGCCCAACTCCACTTCTCTATCGATTGACTTTCTTTCTTTTACGGGAACGGTGTCCATTTTTTGTCTTGGTATCTTTTCCAGATCCGGATCTATTTCCACCTCTGGAACAAAGGTGAAATAACCCAGCTTCTTTTCGAAGGTTTCGCCACTTAGATAGGAGTGAATGGAGAGAGCCACCTTCCTTCCATCAGCAATCACTCTAATCACATCCCTCGGGCCCGTGACAAAGTCTCCACCGGCAAAGATGCCTTTGACATTCGTCTCAAAGGTTTCCGGATTGACGGCCAGACGGTCCCATCTGGATATTTCGAAACCAATCTCTTCGGGGAGGAAAGAGATATCAGGGGATTGACTCACTGCAGGAATCAGGAGATCGATGTTGATATCAAATTCAGATCCATCAATGGGGATCGGCCTTCTGCGACCATCCTTCTCAGGGTCCCCCAATCGGTTTCGAATACATCGAACCTCAGAAACTTTTATTTCATCTTGGGAGAGGATCTGTGTCGGTTGTGTAAGGTAATGAATCTTGATCCCCTCCTCCTCCACCTGCTCCAGTTCTCTCAGGTCCACCGGCATTTCTTCTCTCGATCTCCGGTAGAGGATGAGAACTTCCTCCACCCCCAATCGTAAGGAGGAACGGGCCGCATCCATGGCTGTATTTCCTCCCCCCACCACCGCCACTCTTTGGCCGATCTTCAACCTTTCCCCCAGATTCAGCATTTGCATAAAGGTCACACCGTGAATCACACCTTGAAGATCCTCTCCTGGAATGTTCAATTTTTCAGCCTTATGGGCACCAGCGGCAATATAGACGGCGTCATACTTTTCTCTCAATTTTTCCAGATTTAATTCTTTTCCAATGGGGGTCCCGGCGAGGATCTCGACTCCCAATCGCCTCACCTCATCAATCGCCTGGCTCACCACTTCCCGGGGAAGTCGGTAAGGAGGGATACCAACATTGAGCATCCCCCCGGGAATTTGAAAAGTCTCGTAAATCGTAACGGGATAGCCCATTTTTGCGAGATCGTTGGCCGCGGAGAGTCCGGACGGTCCGGCACCGATGATGGCGATCTTTTTGTCTCTTTTTCTTATAGCCTTTTCGTGTTGAGGAAAAAATGTTTTCTGATCAGCAGAGGCCCTCTTTAATGAGCAGATGGAGATGGGTTGATCGATGAGAAGACCTCTTCGACACTTCTCCTCACAGGGATGGACACAGATCCGGCCTAAAATGGCGGGGAAGAAGTTATCCTCTCGATTGATTTCGAAGGCGCGGTCATAATCTTCATGAGCGATGGCTGAGATATACTGGGGAGCACGGGTATTGACCGGACAGGCATTTTCACAACCGATATTTTCTTCGAACCAGCGATGGTCCGGGATCCGGATATGAAAGCGATCTTTCACCGTTCGGTTTGGTTCCATAACCCCTCCGGTCCTACCCGCTCCGATTCATGACAGTGGAGCAGGTGGGGTCAGGGTTTTTTAAAATTAAAAAATTTGATGAGGTTGGAAACGCCTTCCCGCATCTCATTCAGCCGGTTGAAGTAGATGGAGGCAAGCTTTTTCATAATCTCCAATCCCATCCCGGGATCCTCTTCCATCTTCCTTCCCAAATAATCGGCCTCCATTATCAATACAGTAGAAGGCTTCACACAGATCGCCGATACATTATATCGATAGGGCTCCATCAGGGAGGCGGTCCCGAAAACCGCCCCTTCCTTTTCGATCTTCGAGGTCATAAAGTCAATCTGTTTCTCTGCCTTCACGGTCAGATCGACTGACCCTTCGACCAAAATATAAAGACGGGTCGCTTCTCCTCCCTGTTTGAAGATCGTTTTCCCTTCGGAAAAGGATTCGACAACGGAATGAGACAATAAGGCATTTAATTGAGATTCCCTCAATGCCTCAAATAATTCAGCCCCTTTCAACCAATCCACTGAAACCATCTTTCACTCCACCCAAAAATCATTGCAAAATGATCAATTAGCAATGACCAATTAGCAATTCAATATATTGTTAATTTAACATTGCTCATTTTGAAATTTGCATTGAGTTTATCTCAGGGCATTCCCCGGTTCAGGTATTCCATCAGGTCCACCATCTCCTGGCCATCGATTTTCTGCCAAGAGGCCTTCACCTTTCGCATTTTCTCCAGCATTTGAGGTCCGTGATTCCACATGGTCTGGGCCATGAAGATCGGAGAGATCTGCCCTTTGAGAGCCGTGAGATCTGGAGGCGTTCCCCGGGTGTGGCAGTGATGGCACTGTTTTTTGTTGAATGTGTTTTTCCCTCTATTGGGATCGCCTGGTTCATCAAAGTATCGTGTGGAGAAGAGATGGGCAACCAGATCGGCCATCTCCTGGGGAGATAGCAGGGGACGATCCAATCCTTTCTCTTCGATTCCCTTCCACATCTCACGGGAATGATTCCACATCATTCCGGCCAATTGGGCAAGCGTTCGAGGGAAATCCTTTTTCCTGCCCAGATCGAGTTCTCCTGACGGGATGTGACAGCGGATGCATCCCTTCTGAGCAAAGAGTTTTTCGCCGGACCGGGGATCGCCCGGAGAGAGGTAGATCTTTTCAACTGTTCCACTCAGGCTCCGGATATAGGCGATGAAGTCCACCATCTCATTTCCCTTGAATTCAATCCATGGCAACCCCTTCTTCTTCATCGCCTGTTCCATCTGGGGTTCATGGTTCCACATCATCTGGGCCCAGAGAATGGGGTTGGTATACATCCCCCAGCGGCCGAGATCTCCCCTTTCGCCTTCTTTAACGGTATGGCATTTTCCGCACCCCTTGGTCTCCATCAGGGTCTTTCCTTTTTTAGAGTCTCCGGGTTCATCCATGTAACGGATGAAATAGAGGAAGGCAAAGAGATCGGCCATCTCCTTCTTCTCAATTTTCCGGAGGGGGATTTTTTGGGCAGACATCTTCCCCCACATCTCCGGTCCATGGTTCCACATCAGAGCCGCGAGTTGGGCCGGGCTGACGTAAGATTTCGGAAGGGTTCCGAGGTCAGGCCCTCCCTTTCCTCCTTCCCCCCATATGGAGTGACAGATCCCGCATCTTTTCGTTGTGAAAACCTTCCATCCCTCCTTGATTTCTCCCGGAAGGAGGTATCCACTCCCTTTCTCAACTCCCATGGCCTGATTCCACAGGATGAATCCGGTCCCTAATAAAAGGAGAACCGTTAAAATTGAGAACCGTTTCATCTTTCACCCCCTTTCTATTTTTTCTTTGGGGTCCGTAGATATTCAAGGAGGTCCGCCATCTCCCCTTTTTTAAATCGGGGCCATGGGATTCCTTTTTCCATCGTCGCCCTGCGGATCTCCACGCTATGGTTCCAGATGCCCGCGGCGATTTCCATGGGATTGGCTGCGCCCTGATATTTTGAGAGATCGATGTGCATCAACTCTCCACGCTTCCCATCCAGCCCGTGACATCTAACACATACGAGATCTGAAAACTTTTTCCTCCCATTGACCGGATTGCCCGCCTCATCGATGAAATGGAGGAAGTAAAGATAGGAGATGAGATCGGCCATCTCTTTGGGTGTAAACTTCGGGATGCCGGTTTTGGTCTGGGACATTTTGGCCAGGACCGTTGGCCCCTTGTTCCACATCGTGGAGGTTACACGGGTGAGACTCCGGTAATAGGCCTTCGACCTCTTCGAGAGATCGATGCCACTGACAGAGGTCTTTTCCCCCTGGACGGGATGGCATTCCCCGCATCCCTTGGATAGAAATGTCTTTTTTCCTTCTTTCGGATTTCCGGGAGTAATATAGGCGACCTCTTTGGGTCCCTTTGCGTTGGTTTTAATATATTCGAGGAGGTCGATCATCTCGGTCTCTTTGAATTCAGGCCACTTCATCCCGAGTTTGACCATGTTGGCAATCATATCCGGACCGTGGTTCCAGATCTCCATACTTAAGAAAACCGGGGAGATATTCTGCGGGAATCCTTCCAGACCCGATTCTCCCTTTTTTCCTTTTCCCGAAAGCGGGTGGCATGCAATACAGCCTTTCTCATTAAAAAGGAACTTACCTTTGGTTGCATCCCCGGGTTCATCAAAGTAATTGAGAAAGTAGAGATAGGCGGCGATGGAGCCGAGTTCTTCCCCTGTGAGATCGGGTTTCAAAATCTTTGCCCTCTCAATGCCAGCCACCATCGAGGGAATGTGATTCCAGAGTTTGGCGGCCAGATCGAGCTGGGTGTCGCCCAGATCTATTTTACCGAGATCTGGACCGGTCTTTCCTCCTTCCCCTTTGAGGGCATGACATTTGACACAACCTTTGTTCACAAAGTAACGGGCCCCTTTGGCTGGTTCCTCGGGAAGAATCTGGGAGAATGTGGTTGAAATGAAAAAAAAGAAGGTGAAGAGGATAGTTGTTTTTAAGAGGATCGTCTTTCTGAAGAGGGAAGGGGGCTTCATTATAAAGTCTCCGTAAAATTATATGGTTTTGTCATTCCGCACTTGATGCGGAATCCAGTTTTTTTTCTCTTTTCTACTTTCACATGGGCAAATCTGGATTCCCGCCTGCGCGGGAATGACGAAGTAATTGGCAAATATAAAATTCTTTTCAAAAGGTTAAAGTGTTACCAGATCTTTATTCCGCATTCCGAGTTCCGCATTCCGCAATTTGATTTCCTATTCCACTCCAATCCCGGGGAGATAGGTTTTGATTCGCTCCTGAACTTCAGCCATCGATTTCTCCCTTCCTTCCCTCACCTCCCAGATGGAGACGATGGGAAAGAATTTGGTAAAGATCATATAGAGGAGAATGAAGAAGGCGACACAGCCGGCGAATATGGACCATTCCACCCAGGTGGGAAAATAGAGGACCGCCTCATTAGGAAGCCTGGGGTTGGCGAGCGTGGGAACGACGATCACAAATCGTTCCAGCCACATCCCGATGATGACCGAGATCGATGCGATCAATGTCCCGTAGGGCGTCCGGGTTTTATTAAAGCTGAGGATGGGCAGGGGAATGATAAAACAGAAGAGAAACATCCCCCAGAAGAAGGGAGCGAATTTTCCGGTAAATTTCATCCAGAAGATGGTCATATGGATGGGCTCGCCCCCGTAAAAGGTGGTGAGATATTCCGTGAAGGTGAAGTAGAACCAGAGAAGGGTCATCACCAGGAGGAGGATGCCCAGGTTGTTGAAATGGACGGGTCTCAGATAATCTTCAAGATGATAGACTTTGCGGATCAGGTTCATCGCCACAATGAGGGCGGCGATTCCTGAAAAGATGGCGCCGGTAACGAAATAGGGGCCGAAGATGGCCGAATGCCACATGGGCTGAATGGTCATGGCGAAGACAAAGGAGACAACCGTGTGGACGGAGACGGCAACAGGAATGACGAGGATCGCCATAAAGGCAATTCCTCTTTCCAAGAGGTGGTGCTGTCTTTCCGTCCCGCTCCAGCCTAGGGCAAAGATCCGGTAAAACCATTGATATCTTCCCCCGTGGTCTCTGAGAATGGCGATATCCGGGATCAACGGAAGGTAAAGATAGACCGAACTGGCGGTCAGATAGACGGTGATACTCAAAACATCCCAGAGCAGGGGAGACTGGAAGTGAGGGTATTGAAGAATATTGAGCATGCGGTCCGGTCTTCCCAGGTCCATGAGAATGTTCCCCACGCCGAAGAAGAGGACGAGCACGGTGATCACTTCAGCGGACCGGGTGATTGATCTCCGCCATTCCGCCTTGGCGAGCCGCAGGATGGCAGAAATGAGAGTCCCCGCATGGCTGATGCCGATGAAGAAGACGAAGTTGGTAATATAGACCCCCCAGTAAATGGGCCTGGAGAGCCCGGTCACGCCCAGTCCATCCCGGTATTGATAAATATAAGCTCCGGCCGCCCAGAGGATGACCGCAATTAATGAGAAGAGAGTGAGATAGAAGGTTTTCCCTGTTCTCTGAATGGGCTGAAGCAGGATCGCATCATCACCCAGCTTAAAACCTTTTTCGTCCATCACATTCCCTCTGAAAGATAGATGACCTTTGGCTCGGTTCCCAGATCCTCCAGCAATTTGAAAGCCCTTCTTTCTCTCGAGAGGATCGATACCGTGCTGAAAGGGTCATTGAGATCGCCAAAATACATGGCGTTGCTGGGACAGGCCTGAACACAGGCCGGGATATAATCCTCCGAGAGAAGTTCCCTCTTTTCAGCCTTTGCCCTTTCCCTTGCCTTGAGCAGACGGTGGTGACAGAAGGAGCATTTCTCCACCACTCCCTTCCCCCGGATGGAAACATCGCGATTGAGAGAGCCCTCCATCTCTTTCGGCCATTGGGGTTTATACCAGTTGAAACTCCGGACGGTGTAAGGGCAGGCGGTGGTGCAATAACGGCAACCGATGCAACGGGAATAAACGATACCCACGATCCCTTCCTCATTCGCATAGGTTGCGCCTACAGGGCAGACCTTGATACAGGGAGGATGCTCACAATGCATGCAGGGCCTTGGAAGAAGCCTCGCTTTAATATGGGGATATTCGCCTTCGATAAAAGGAAGAAGTTCAATCCAGTGGATGGTGCGGCCCATGGCCGATTCCTCCGGCCCGATGATGGCGATATTGTTCTCTGCATGGCAAGCCGCCATACAGGCCTGGCACCCGGAGCATCTATCCAGATCAATGACCATTCCCCACTTATGCATTCTCTTCACCGTGTCACGTGTCCGTGCCTGCACGCCGGAGTGCAGCGTTTCGGCACACAGGCGTGTTCCGGGTCCGTCTTTGCTCCAAACTCCCTGCCCGTCCGGCAGGCGGGCGATCTGCGAACTCCGAACTTTCTATGCTTTATATACTTTTACCCGTGTCGTTCCATGGGTCGGGTATCCGGTTATGGGATCGAGATCATCTCCGATGAGGCGATAAGGGTTTTGGCCCAGCCCTTTTGACCACCGGCCTCCGGAGGAGTGCCCCTGGCCGAAAGGAATGTTGACGACATCGGGCATCGCCCCTTTGTAAAGCCTCGCTTTTACCCTGACCTTTCCCCTCGGGGATTCGACCCACACCCAGTCTCCATCGGATATGGACATCCGTTTTGCCGTCACGGGATTGATTTCGACCCAGGTCTTCCATTTTTCAAAAAGATGTTGCCCTGCCATGGCCTGAAGCCAGGGCTGGTTCGCATTTCTTCCACCTGTCAAGCTCATGGTTCTGAAGACATGGAGATGGAAGGGATACTCTTTTTCGTTCCCGGCTTCTTTCGACTCTTCCCAGTGAGGGAGAAAAGAGGAATCCTTCCATTCTCCGGGGGAAGAGGAACGAGCCTTTTTCCATCCCTGTGAATAGAATTCAAATTTTCTGGAAGGCGTCCGGAAGACGCGATCCCGTTCCCCAAAATCATAGACGGGGTCCCACCATCCTCCTTTTTCCAGAAGGAGCTTCGAGAATTCTTCAAAGTTCTTATAGGAAGGAACCGACCATCCTCCCCTCTGGAGAAGGCGTGTCCAGGCCTCATCGAACTGGAGGCCGAAGGTGTCTCCTCTTTTTGCTTCGAAGACACCCTTGAGGCTAACCATCATCACCTCTTTAAAATCATTCCATGGGAAGGCCTTCTGAATTTGACCTCCGAGAGATCTGGCCAGGGCGAGAAGAAAATCACCGGTCGCCTTTGTCCGATAAAGAGGAGGGATCACGGGTTGCCGGATCCCGAGGACGGGAAACCCGTTATTAAGAAAGACCGGGTCATCCTGCCACCTTTCAAGGGGAGTGTGGTCAGGAAGAATGAGGTCTGAGAACTGAGCGGATTCGTCCATATAAGGGGAAAAGCTGACGACCAGAGGGATCTCCTGAAGGGCCTTTGAGAAGAGTCCGGGGTCCGGGTTGGAAAACAGAGGATTGGTGTAGTATAGAAAGAGGACCTTTGGCTTATAAGGTTTTCCGGAGAGAGTGTTTCTGGCAAAGAGATAGGGATGATTCACTGAACCCCCTTTTCCTTCATCGATCCTCTTCTGTGAATTCCCCCGTTGAGCAATGGCATCCTCTTTGAGAAGAGGAAGAGATTGATAAGGAATGGATCTGGGTATCAGGACCCCTCCGGATACATCGATGTTTCCCATCAATCCATTGAGAATTGCGACAGCCATCTGATGAAAGGGACGATCCCGGTATCCGATGGCCAGGGAGGGCTGGCTCGATGAAAATTCCCTGGCCAGGCGGATGAGTTGGTCGATGGGCACACCGGTCCGCTTGGATACGACAGTGGGTTCGTATTCAGAGAGGACGAACTCTTTAAATCCGGGATGCTCGCTGCCATCCGGGCCTGTCCAGCTCTCAAAACCGAAGGTCTGTCCGGAGATAAACTCCTTATGATAGAGGCCTTCCTTGATGATCATATGGGCAATGCCAAGGGCCAGGATCCCCTCGGTGCCGGGTTGCACGGGAACCCATTCATCGGCTTTGATGCCGGTGAAGGAGAGGCGGGATTCGATCTGGACAAGTCTTCCACGCATGCCTGGTCTCCCTCTCCTGAAGTGGCCGTAACCTCTTAACATCTGGACCGGAGACCAGGGGGATTCCAATATCCCGGAGCCAAAAGAGAGGATGTACTGGGCATTTTCAATATCATAGGCTGGAAGGTCATCGATCCCCTGTGTGAGGAAAAGACCTTCCACAGGGGGTTCTTCCCACCTGAATTGATTGTCGATATAGTTTGGTGAACCGAAGGAATTGAGAAAACGGTCCCAGAGCGACCGCATCAGTCCCCGGTATCTTCCGCCCAGGACCACAAGATGGTAGGCCTCTCCCTTTTGCCGGAGGTCCTTTAAAGATTCGGAAACAAGATGGAGGGCCTCTTCCCAGGTGATCGGCTGATAGCGGCCTTCCCCTCTCTTGCCGATTCTTTTCAGAGGGGAGCGAATCCGGTCAGGGTCGTAGAGCCCTTGAAGTCCGGCAATGCCCTTTGGGCAGAGGGTTCCCCGGTTCACAGGATGAAGGGGATTTCCTGCGATGTTGACAGCCCAACCATCGATCACCCTGACCAGAGTTCCACAGCCTCCGGTGCACTGGCCGCAGACCGTTGGAATCCATCTCTCAACGCCCGGTCCATTCGATTTTTCGGCAGGGGGGAATTGAGACCATTTCCAGAAGCCACCGCCCAGGGCAATGGCCGCTCCAGCTCCTCCCCCCATCTTCAGAAAATCTCTACGGTTGAGCTTCATCCCTCACCTTCAGAGTTATTTAGTTCGGAGTTCGGAGTGTTTTACTTCCAATCTCCGAACTCAAAACTCCGAACTCTGAACTTTTTTAGACATGGCATGCCAGGCAGTCATTATTTGCTTTTGTTTTCGTATGGCAGTCCATGCACCATTTCATCGTCATTTTCACCCACGGTTTTGTGGGTGGCTTTTCGCTCTGCCCGATGTCTCCGTGACAACTCTTACATTCCATTCCGGCCAGCACCACATGGCGGCGATGGGAGAAGAAGACATGATCGGGTTGCTGGTAAAGTCGTTTCCAGGGGATTTCTTCCCCATTTTTCTGAAACTGTCTAATCTTTTCTTCGTCTGGATGTTTGGTAATGGAATCCTTGTGGCACTCCATGCATACGGCGGCTTTTGGCATGCCTGAAAAGGTCTGTTCCTTAAAATAGGAGTGGCAGGTGGCGCATTCGACGCCCTGTTCGTGATGTTTTTTGTGGTTGAAAGAGATGGGCTGTTCAGGTCTGAAGCTTGACCCGAAGTTGATGAAAAAGAGGAAGATGGCGGTCCCGATTGCCAATCCAATCAGGAAGGGTTTCATCTTTTAATCCCTTCTTTGATATTCCCCCCTAAAACTCTGTATAACAGCACTACTTATGAAACGCAATAAATTTTTCCCGGTATTGACTAAACCCCTTTAATGAGGCCTTAAATAGGGCCTTTCTTTTTCATATTCCGTGTGGCTGAATTCTCCTGTCTCAATGGGAATGGCCACCTTTATCAGGAGTGTAAAGATGAGAAGACCCAGTGCCCAGATTCCAAAGGAGACCATGAGTTCCACAAGATTGGGGACATATTCGTGAATTTCACCCAGAGGGTCGGGAACGAATCCAGGGATGACAAACCCCGGTCCCTTCTCAATCCATACCCCTACGATGATCAGGAGGCAGCCCAGGTTCAGGGTGCTTAAGCGTTTCCTCGTTGAGGGAATCAGGAAGAGGATAAAGGCAGTGACGTTCATCGCCATGGCCGCCCAAATCCAGGGGACGAGTTCATTATGGTGATGAAGGCCTTCAAAGAGGTACTTGAAGGACGCCATATGAACCGTACCGGAATAGTATTCCTTAAATATCTCCGCACCGAGAAGGAAGAGATTCAGAAACATCGAATAGGCGATCAGTTCCGCAATCTTGAAGAGGGCCTTGTCCTCCAGATTGACAGAGGATACTTTCCGGATTATCTGAAAGATGATAATGATGATCGCCGGTCCCGAACAGAAAGCGCTGGCGAGAAACCTGGGCGCCAGAATGGATGCATTCCAGAAGGGACGGGCGGCGAGGCCATTATAAAGGAAGGCGGTGACGGTATGAATTCCGACAGCCCATGGGATGGAGAGGAGGATGAAAGGAAGGATGAACTTCCAGTTGGGCTCTTTCCGGTAATAGAACTTGACCAGGAGGTAAATGGGAATAAAGAGGTTCAGTAACAGATATCCGTTGAGGACGAGGACATCCCAGGCCAGAAGTGAAGTGGGGAAGTTCATCGATCCGACAAAAGGAATCATGTGCCAGACCCGGTCGAGCCTGCCGAGGTCAACCATCACAAAGAGTATGGCCATGACGATGGAGGATGCGGCAAAAAGCTCTCCGAGGACGACGATCTCCTTGATCGGTTTGAACTGGTAGATATAAGAGGGAATCACCAGGAGAACGGCTGCGGCAGCCATTCCCACGAGGTAGGTGAAGTTAGCAATATAAAGACCCCACGAAACCTGGTCGGTCATGTTCGTTTCGATCAGGCCCATCTCATGTTGCTTCCAATAGAAGATGAAACCCACGATGATAATGGCAAGCAGGGAGAAACACCATGCATAATAGATTCTGCTTCCCCTGGATACTAAGATCAGGGTTTTCTTATAAAAATGCCAGGTCTCCTTCAATAGTCCTTGTAATGATTCCATTGCTTTCCTAAGATTCAAAAAAGTAGTAAAATTTCGATTCGGTATTTAATTCCTCTCTGAGCCGGAAGACCCTTTTGCGTTCAATGATGTAGCGTATTTCGCTTTTGGGATCGAGCAGGTTTCCGAATTTCCTTGCCCCTGTGGGACAGGCTTCCACACAGGCGGGGTATCGTCCCTGTCTCACCCGCTGGATGCAGAACGTGCACTTTTCGACGGCACACTTCGTCCTGGGCCGGTTTCCAAGGTAATGGACGTTGGGGTTGACCTCATCCTTAGGAAGATTTGGCTCCGCCCAGTTGAAGACCCTTCCCTTATAAGGGCAGGCCGCGATACAGTACCTGCACCCGATACACCAGTTGTAGTCGACAACGACAATTCCATCCGGTTCCTGCCAGGTGGCGTGGATCGGGCATGCCTTCACGCAGGGTGGATTCTGACACTGCTGGCACTGAACAGGCAGATAGATGAACCCTTTTTCCGGAACGGTTTCAGGGGTGTAATAATGCTCCGAGTCTTCAAGATTGATGAGATTCCCTCTCTTGAGTCTCAGGACTCTGATCCAGTGAAGCTGGCGGGCATAGCGTGATGTATTGTTTTCATTGGCGCACGCATAAACGCATCTTCTGCAGCCGACGCACCGTGAAAGCTCCAGGCCATAGCCCCAGAGGGTTTCCGGCAGGGCCTCCTGCGTGCTGATCTGGAATTTTCTTCCATATTGCTCCAGGTATCTTTGCTCCAGCTTGGCGATGACCCGCTTCTTTTCCTCTCCCGTCATCTCCAGGAAATGTTTCTGAAGGAAGTCTTCGGCCTCCTCTCGCGAGCAAGAGGAGAGAAGGGGGAGGGAGAGGCCCGCCAGAGCGGTTACTGAAAGATTCCGGATGAATTCCCTGCGGGTATAGTTTTTATTTGACATTTCGCCTGTCCGTTGGCCGAAACGGAGGAGGTTCCGGTACGATCAATTTAAATTTCGGCTCATGGGGGTCATGACAGTGGGCACAGAGCAAATAGGTTCTTTTTCCGGTTCCCATGAAATATCCCGTCCTTTTTCCGTGGATGCCTGCCCTCCAGTCCCTGTAAAGGTTCCCATGACATTCACCGCAGAGCCGGTAGCTTTCGGTAAAGTTTATAAGTTCTCCATTATAAAGGTGGAGTTTGTCCCGGTTTTTTGCATCATGACAATCGAGGCACCACCGCATAGTTTCCGCATGATGCATCCTGATTTTAGTATGTTCGTCTTTTAACTCCCTTTTTTTTCGGTTTACTTCCATGGAGGCGTGACATTGGCTACAGGGGAAGATTCCCTCAGTAAAAGGAGGGGGAGGAACGGGAAACTCCTGATTCGCCGCCCCGGCAGAAGTGGTCAAAAAAACCCCCAATAAAAATATGGATGCGATGAAGTAAGACATTTTCTGCATGGATATCATTCAACTAAATCTATCGGTCCCCTCAAAAGTCCACTCCAATCATAAAAAAGGAGGGCTATTGTAGCCCCCCGAAAATTCATATAACAAAGTAAAATCTGAAATGCAAGGGTTTTTTATCATTGACCGGCAAGTGCCCCGCAAGCTCCGCCTTGTAGGCGGGGTGAAGGGGCACAATTAAAAATGATCATTCCTTTCCGGGAAGCCCCGGCCTGTGGTCGGGGAGCTTCACCAAGAATCCATTTTTTTAGCGTCACTTGCAATAGAACATCCGGTATGATAATTTTCCTTCATGCATATAGATATTCAATTTCTTCCATTTTCTCCTGACCCTTCCACTCTTTCTCGTAGGACAATCGTTGTCATCGATGTTCTCAGGGCTACCTCTGTGATCGTCCATGCGATCTCACAAGGGGCTCTTGAAATCATCCCTGTTTCCACGGTGGAAGAAGCATTTCAAATGGCAAAGAATTTTCCCCCAGGCACCACTCTTCTGGGAGGAGAGCGGGGAAGTAAAAAGATAGAAGGATTTGACCTGGGGAATTCACCAAGGGAGTATATTGCCGAAAAGGTAAAGGGGAAGAGAGTGATCCTGACAACCACCAATGGGACAAAGGCGTTTCATCTCGTTGCCTCGGGTCAGGAGATCATGGTTGCAAGTTTCCTTAACACCGGAGCGACGGCGAGGCGGTGTCTTGATCTGAGTAGAGATATCCTTCTCTTTCCTTCAGGCGATGGAGGTAGGTTTTCTCTGGAAGACACAATATGTGGAGGGATGTTGATCGACCAGGTCATTAGAATAGGAGGGAAGTCCGTCGCTTTAACCGATGCCGCCCAATCCGCTCATATTCTCTATCAAAGATTTGAAAACAACTTAATTGAGGCTTTTCACGTTTCATGCCACGGGAAAGACTTGGTGGCCAAAGGGTTTGAAGATGACCTTGCTTACTGTGCTCAAATTGACATTACAGACATCGTCCCAACGTTCCGGGATGGAGTGATTCGGGCCCACTGAATGCGGAAGGACGAGAGACGACAGACGATAGACGATGGACGAAGGATAAAAGACAAAAGGCGAGGGAGGAAGATGCGACGTCCGGAAAGGGAGATCAAAGACAAAGAAACGATAGCCGCCATATTGGAACGGTCGCCGGTTGGAAGGATCGCCACTGTTAATCTGAAGGGTTTTCCCGTAATTAAGCCTGTCAATTTTCTATATTGGGATGGAAAGATCTACATCCATTCCTCCACAAAAGGAGAAAAAATCAGGGATATCCATCGAGGAAGTCGAGTCTGCTTTGAGGTAGATGAGCCCATTGCCTATGCCCCTGCAACTGGACCTGCCTGCAAGGCCGGGTATTATTATCGAAGCATCACCATTAAAGGGAAAGCGAACCTTTTAGACAAAAGTGGTGAGAAATTAAAAATTCTCGAAAGATTGATGGAGAAATATCAGCCTGAGGGTGGATATGGAGCCATGATGGAGGAGGCGCTGAAGAAGACAGCCATCATCGAAATATCCATCCGGGAGATGACCGGCAAAGAGAGATTGGGATAGATGAAAGGATCTGTTTCCATTGTCAAATGCCAAACCTATGACGAAAAAGAGGTTCAAAAAGCACTCCGGCGGTCCATTGATCTCATCGGAGGGATCAATTCGTTTGTAAAAAGAGGTGACCGTGTCCTTCTTAAGCCCAATCTTCTCTATGGGAAGGCTCCGGAGAAGGCAGTAACCACACACCCCTCCATCATAAGAGGGGTCATTCAGATTGTCAGGGAAAATGGGGGAATCCCATTTCTTGGCGACAGTCCAGGCATCGGCAACTCCGTAGGAGTTGCTGAGAAGGCCGGGATTAAAAGGGTCGCAGATGCGATGGATTGTCCAATCGTTCAATTTAATAGGCCTGTTTTGCCTCCGGAGAGGAAAGGAAGATTCTTTAAAAATATTGAGATCGATCAGGCTATTTTCGAAGCCGATGTCATCATCAATCTTCCGAAATGGAAGACTCACTCTCAGATGCTCCTTACCCTCGGCGTCAAAAACCTTTTCGGATGTGTCCCTGGACCGAGGAAGGCACTTTGGCATCTTAAGGCCGGAGAAGATCACAAAAACTTTGCTCAGATGCTGGTAGATATCTATCAGATGATTCAGCCGTCTCTCACCATTCTGGATGGGATCGTTGGAATGGAAGGGGATGGGCCAAACAGTGGTCGTCCCATTTCACTTGGACTGTTATTAGCCAGTCCGGACCCACTCAATCTTGATCAGATTGTCTGTGATCTTCTTGGAATTCCACGAGAGTCTCTGTTGACGAATCAAGTGGCCTTTGAACAAGGGCTGGGAATGGATGGGGTCATAGTGGTGGGAGAACGTTTGGAGAATGTGAGAATCAGACAGTTTAAGCTTCCCAGCTTATCGAGGATCGACTGGAATCTCCCGGGGTTTATCAAGAAAGCTTTAAGAAACGCACTCAGCTCAAAGCCGGTTATTGAAGAAGAGGTATGTAAGCTATGTAAACAATGTATTGAAATCTGTCCACCCCAGGTGTTCAAAGAAAATGAAAAAGGTTTGATGATTGATTACGGTCAATGTATTCGGTGTTTCTGCTGTCAGGAAATCTGCCCCGAAGGAGCCATCAAGATCAAGCCCGGCTGGGCAATGAAATTGGTAAGTAGAAAGTAGTAGGCTAACTAATGATAGTAATCAGTAACCAGTGATCAGTGATTACTGACAAGTGACTGATGACTGATAACTGATCACTAGGGTTTCAGAGGATGCGAAACATTAAGCTTCTGATCGAATACGATGGAACGAACTACCTGGGATGGCAGGTGCAGGCAAGGGGGCTTACCATTCAAGGGATGATCGAAGAGAAATTGAAACTTCTCACAGGCGAGGGTGTCCGTCTGATCGGATCCGGAAGGACGGATGCAGGGGCACATGCCTTTGGGCAGGTGGCCCATTTCAAGACCAGAAGTGAGATGGATCTTCGTTCGATTCAGAGGGCTTTGAATAGTCTCCTTCCTCCTGACATTGCGATCAAAGAGATAGAGGAGACCGGAGAGAATTTTCATGCCCGGAAACAGGCCAGGAGCAAGATTTATGAGTACCGGATCCTCAATGCGCCCATCAGATCTGTATTCCATCGCGAATATGCCTGGCACATTGTACAAAAGTTAGATATGGAGGAGATGAAAAAGGCGACCCAAAAACTAGTGGGTGAACATGACTTCTCATCTTTCCGCTCAACAGGAACCCCAACGAAGACCGCTATCCGGAAAGTATTCCGGGCTGAATGGAAGAAGGGAAGGAATGGTCTGATACGATTCGAGATCGAAGCCAGCGGTTTCCTGAAGCAGATGGTCAGGGCCATCGTGGGGACCCTGGTTGAAGTGGGAAGGGGAAAATTAACTGCTGAAGATTTTATAAGGATCCTTCAGGCCAGGAACAGGGAGAGGGCAGGTCCCACTGCCCCTGCCCATGGGCTTTTTTTAAAAGAAGTGAAGTATTAATCACCCACTGATCATCTCCAGCTTCAATACCCAGAGGATCTAATAGACTACCTTGGGGACGTAGGTTAGTTATGATTCCTGAGAAATAAGCACCCATTTTAAAAGTTTCGAATTGCTAAAAATTTAGAGCATAGGATATCCGTAGAAAGAGTGATATCTTAATCAGATCTGCCTGAAATGTTTTCATCGGCGCCTTTTCAGACGCCTCGGGCTTCGCGGCGACTACACGCCGCTCCACCACATTGCCTCGCGCCTTAAAGGGCGCTCGGCAACGCCGCGAATGCGCGGAACGTTAGGCGAAACATCAACCTATTGGGATTCGGAGGAAAAGATGAAAAATCTTCTGGAGCAAATCAAAAAAGGACTTGATAATAATTTATACTACCTTTCGCTTTTTGCCACACTATCAGTTCCAGACATTTGTGGGGCAATTAATTCCGAAAATGGAGAGGCGAGTAAAGACAAGTATGTACAATGGTTTAATAAGTATGTTGCTGGGAAATACCCTGGTTCCTTGGATGGAGAAGATTGTTACTATTTTAGATGTTCACTGTTACATCAGGGAAGCTCCCAACACCCAAAGAGCAATTATTCGAGAGTATTATTTATTGAACCAGCAGCCACTACGAATGTCTTCCACCGCAACATTTTAAATGATGCTTTGAATATCGACGTTCGTATATTTTGCAATGATATTGTTGAAGGTGTTAAAGAGTGGCTAAAAGAAGTTGAAAATACTGATTTATATCAGTACTGTCCGGTTAAAGTTTTAAAATAATTCGAATTATCATTTTATTCTAACAGGATAAATGTGATTGTGAACGTTTTCGATTTCAATATTTTCTTTCCGATTGGTCATAATCTTCCTATCACGGATAGGAAAGGAGTGGCCAATGCACTCAGGGCGAATCATTTTCTCTCAGCTAATGAGCTTTTTCCCAAGACACGAATTCAACAAATGTGTTCACCGGTATCGAGGGGAGTACTGGATTCGAAACTTTTCGTGTTTCGACCAATTCCTTTGCATGGCCTTCGCTCAACTGACTTATCGGGAGAGTCTTCGCGACATCGAAACGTGCCTGCGGGCCATGCAGCCCAAGCTTTATCACGCAGGGATCCGGAGCAGAGTTTCTCGAAGCACGTTGGCCGACGCCAACGAAAAAAGGGATTGGCGCATCTACGCCGACTTTGCTCATGTGTTGATCGGAATGGCCAGACAGTTGTATGCGGACGAGGACTTCGGGCTGCAAATTACCCAGGCTGCTTACGCTCTGGATTCCACCACGATCGACCTGTGTCTGTCGCTTTTTCCGTGGGCCTCTTTCCGGCAACACAAGGGCGCCATCAAACTCCATACCGAAATGGATCTGCGAGGCTCTATTCCTTGCGTGATCCGCATCACTCATGGGAAAGTTCACGATGTTACCTTCTTGGATCAGCTGGTTCTCGAACCAGCCGCCTTCTACATCATGGACCGTGGATACATCGATTTTGCTCGCCTCTATCGGTTCACACAAAACATGGCGTTTTTTGTGACCCGGGCCAAAAGCAACCTCGATTACATCCGACGATCCTCCCATTCTATCGATCCCGGGACCGGATTACGAAGCGATCAGACCATTTTGCTCCGGGGTCCCAAAACCTCTCAACTCTATCCCGATCCACTTCGGCGAATCAGTTTCTTCGATATCGAGAACCATCGTCGCCTTATCTTTCTGACGAACAATTTTGTCTTGCCAGCCCTGACGATTGCTCTGCTTTTCAAACGTCGCTGGAAGATCGAGTTGTTCTTCAAATGGATCAAACAAAATCTTCGAATCAAGACGTTCTGCGGCACTTCCGAGAACGCCGTAAAAACTCAAATATGGGTTGCCATCTCCGTGTATGTGCTGGTAGCGATCATCAAGAAGAAGCTCCGAATCGAGCGAACTCTCAACGAAATTCTCCAAGTTTTAAGTGTGACGCTTTTTGAAAATGATGAATTATTACCACTGCTTACAAATTTCCACCTCCAAGATCAAAAGGAGGCTTCTTATAACCAGTTGACTTTATTTAATTTTTAACCGGACAGTACTGGATTTATATAAGAAAAATTACAGTAAGTTCATGATGAGGCATCCTGAAGGTCTTAAACCATATATTGTAGGAGTACCTGTTATTGGTTGATGCTTAGCCTAACAGCGGCACAAACGGAGGACTCAAAACCTTTTGGCTTCGTCTGTGCCGCACACGTTATCAGCTCATTGCGGGCAAAACAGGGGTTTTTACCATGTTAAAAAAATTGATTATCTTAATATTTATGCTTGCTCTTATCTTTCCAATCGATGCATTCACTCTTGAGAAAGGTAAGCAGATAGAAATATTCAAGGAACGGATTAGAGGTCTTCTTAAACAAGGTATCCTTCCGATGATTGATGTAGAGTATCACCACGGTGGGAAGATAGAAATTGAAAGACTCATCAAACGGATGGATGAGAACGGTGTAGCCCTGACATGGCTTGGACCGAATGAAAGACTCGGGAGCGAGGAATCAATAAGACTTAATGAATTATATCCTGACAGATTTGTCCCCACTGCTGTCCATGGCGACGGCAAACTATGGCATAGCAGTGATAAAGGTTTTCTTGAAAAACTGACGAATGATGCCAAGTCAGGCAAATATTTTGCGATGGGAGAATTTGAAGCTAGGCATTATCCATCAAGCACGAATAACCGTGATATTCATATGCCTGTTGACTCTGAAGCCATGCGGGTTGTGTTCGAATTATCAAGTGAGATAGGCATTCCATTTTTACTACACCATGAGGCAGAAGATGCAATCCTCCCTGAATTGGAAAGAATGCTTGTTAAATATCCAAAGGTGAAGTTGATATGGTGTCACGTTGGGCGTAACAGAAATCCAGCAACATGGAAAAAGTTCAGAAAGGCTGATGCAGTGAGGGAGTTTTTATCAAAGTATCCGAATTTATATTTTGATTTTCTTGCGTCAAAACCTGGCTCCAAATATCAAGGAACAGGTTATATAGAAGGAATTATGTATGAGATTTCAAACTGGGGTGTTTCCCTTGACCCTAAATGGAAAAAGGTTATTGAGGAATTTCCTGACAGGTTTGTTTTAGGCTCTGATATTAATACAGGCCGCTTTGATAATTATGATAGGGTAATGGATACTTACAGAAATATCATCCTTAAAGGCGTGAAAAAAGACGTTGCTGAAAAAATAGCATTTAAAAATGCATGGAAGTTAATGACAGAAAAGGATTGGGAAGATTAATAATATTTTTGCCAGCAACGGACAGATAACAAAGTGCTTGAGGTGAACACCAAAAGGCTTCGCTCTTCTCAAGCACTCGGAATGTTATCTGCTCAGTGCGGGCAGTGAAATATTCTTATTTAAACGGTCAGCAATGATTTCAAATCGTTTATCAAAAATCAGAGCAGAAGTCTCCATCTGTAAGGGCGGGGTGATTTACCCCGTTAGAAATAATGCCCCGCTGCTCCCTCCGGGCCAGAGGCCCTCTGGGCCCACGGCTGCAGCGGGGTTAGGTTTTAGAATAATTCCGGCGGGGTTTAATGCCCCGCTGGAATTTCTAACGGGGTTTACTTTGAGGGGAACCTCAATCTGCTCGCTTTCAAGAAGAGGGTGATTTAGTTCTGGGTCCTGACTTCCTGACAACTATATTTTAATCAATTCATATTCCCTTGTTCCCAGTCCAATTTCTTCAGCATAAGCTAATTGGATGTTCCAGTCCACTTCCGGGTAGATGCCGCGAAATTTATCTTCTCCCTGCCCCCAATTCCGGGACAGTTTAGAAGACCGATTTCCTTCTTCCCCATTGACCAGATCGACCGATGCCTGATCAATGGCCACAGGGTCCTCAGAGGCAAGCATTCCGATATCATTGACAATCGGGGTGTCGGAGAATCCGTAACAGTCGCAGGCAGGGGAGATCTGGGTGAGAAAGTTGAGGTAGAGCGCCTTCCCATTTTTCTTGTGAATGACTCCATAGGCGTGCTCCACCATCTTCTTTTGAAAGAGGGGAATCGATTCATTCCACTGGATCTGGATGGCTCCGGCAGGGCAGGTGAGAATGCATTCCCCGCACCCGATGCATTTTTTTGAATCGATGAGAGCGACCGGATGTTTGCCTTTGCTCTCCACTTCAGGGGAGATCATTGAAATGGCTTCCGAAGGGCACCAGGGAAGACAACCCTCACACCCTTTGCACGCCTTCTCTTTCACTTTGGGAGAGATGTTTGAATGCTGACTCAATTTTCCTTCACGGCTGGCGCATCCCATTCCCAGGTTCTTTAACGTCCCTCCGAATCCCGACAGCTCATGCCCCTTAAAATGGGTCACGCCGATCAGGACATCTGCCATGTGAATGGCATGAGCAATGGAGACAGCCTTGAAGATGGGTTTGTCGATTTTGACTTTGACCGCGCTGTTTCCTCTCAAGCCATCGGCGATGAGAACAGGGGCGTTGACCGCCGATTCGGTGAAACCGTGTTGATAGGCAGTGGTGAGATGGGAGACAGCCTCGCTTCGGGTTCCAATATAGAGGGTATTCGTATCGGTCAGGAAGGGTTTTCCTTTATATTCCCTGACCCGGTCTACGATTTTTCGTAAAAAGATGGGCCGGACATAGGCGGTATTGCCTTTCTCTCCGAAGTGGAGTTTGATCGCTACCAGGTCCTTCTCTTTGATCTTTCCTTTCAGGTCGTTCCGGTCGAGGAGGATGTCCAGTTTGTCAAAAAGAGTCTTTTTGGCTTCCACCTTCAGGTCAGAAAAGAAGACATTGCTTTTCATAGGTTATCCTCCGTGCCGAAATTCTAAGAGAATCTCCTCGGTGTGTCAATGTTCAGATGCCGGAAACAGGTGGAAAATGGCCTTTTCCACGGGGAGTAAACCCCGTTAGAAATTCCAGCGGGGCATTAAACCCCGCCGGAATTATTCTAAAATTTAACCCCGCTGCAGCCGCCGGCCCAGAGGGCCTCTGGCCCGGAGGGAGCAGCGGGGCATTATTTCTAACGGGGTAAACTGCGCGGGTGAGGGTTGATTTTATTTGGGAAATAAGGTAGTTATTATTACTGTTTTCAAACCGATTCGGGGGATAGAAGAAAGGAGAGAAGATGAAACGATTTGAACCGAGCCACATCCGGAACGTCGGAACCTTCGGCCATGGCGGAGAGGGGAAGACCTCCCTGGTTGAAGCCATCCTCTTCAATACGGGAGAGAATACACGCCTGGGAAAGGTGGATGATGGTTCCTCTTTGATGGATTTTGAACCGGAAGAAATCAACCGGAAGATCAGCATCAGTGCCTCCCTTGCCCATTTCGAATGGGATAAGCACCGGTTTTATCTCATCGATACGCCCGGATATGCAAACTTCATCGCAGAGGCCAAAGCTTCAATGAGGGTCGTGGACGGAGCGGTGATCGTCGTCGGAGGAAATTCGGAAGTAAAGGTTCAAACCGAGACGGTATGGGGATATGCCAACGAATTCGAAGTTCCCCGGATTCTCTATGTGAGCAAGATGGATACGGAGCGGGCCGATTTTCTGAAGGTGGTTGAGGATATGAAGAAGCGGTTTCCGTCCCAACCCGCTGTTCCCGTTCAGCTTCCCATCGGAGGAGAAAAGAATTTCAGAGGAGTGGTCGATCTGATTGAGAAGAAGGTCTACCTATACAAAGAGGACGGAAGCGGGCAGTTCGAATTGAAAGAGGTCCCCCTCGAATTGAAAGAAGAGGTGGACCGGCTCCGCGATAAGATGATAGAAGCGGTTGTGGAGATGGACGATCAACTGATGGAGAAATATCTGGAGTCTGCGGAGATCTCGACAGAGGAGATCCTTCAATGCCTCCGGAAGGGGACGATGGAAAGAAGGCTGGTACCGGCTGTCTGCGGTTCCTCCACCCGGAATATAGGGACCCAGCCTCTTCTCGACCTGATGATCCGCTGTTTCCCTTCGCCTCAGGAGAAAGGAGCAGCTCAGGGAAAGAATGTGAAGACAGGAGAGGTTGTTTCGAGGGAACCGAAGGAAGATGGCCCTCTCTCCGCTTTCATCTTTAAAACGATCGCCGATCCCTTCGCAGGAAAGTTAAGCCTCTTCAGGATCTATTCGGGGAGCATCAACGCCGATTCGACCGTTTACAATTCGAAAAGGGATGTAAAGGAAAGGATCGGCCAGATCTTCTTGCTGGAAGGGAAGAAGCAGAAGCCTGTGGGGTTTGCCGGCGTGGGGGACATTGTCGCCGTGGCCAAATTGAAGGAGACCACCACCGGCGATACCTTCAGCGATGAGAAGAACCCCGTTATTTTCGGAGAGACCAAACTGCCTCTGCCCATGATCTCCTATGCACTCACACCCAAATCGAAAGGAGATGAGGAGAAGATTGCGGCCTCCCTTGCCCGAATCCACGAGGAAGATCCTACGATCATGGTGGGCAGGGATGAGCAGACCGGAGAGATTCTTCTTTCCGGAGTGGGACAGACGCATGTGGAGGTGGTCGTTGAGAAGTTGAAGAGGAAGTTCGGGGTGGAGGTGAACCTGAGCACTCCGAAGGTTCCCTATAAGGAGACGATCCGCGGATCGAAGCAAGGAATCATCTACCGGCATAAAAAACAAACAGGCGGCAGGGGACAGTTTGCAGAGGTCCATTTAGATGTCTCTTCTCTCCCCCGGGGCGGAGGCTTCGAATTTGAAAACGGACTTGTGGGGATGAATGTGCCGAGAAACTTTGTTCCTGCGGTGGAGAAGGGGATTGTCGAGGCCATGCAGAGCGGGGTCCTCGCAGGCTTTCCCGTGGTCGATGTGAAAGTCCGGTTTTACGATGGAAAGTCCCATGAGGTCGATTCCTCCGAAATGGCATTTAAGCTTGCGGCGATCATGTGCTTCAAAAAAGGGGTACAGGAAGCCAACCCCGTATTGCTCGAGCCGGTCATGAAGGTCGAGGTGACCGCCCCGGACGAGAACATCGGCGATGTGATCGGCGATCTGAACAGCCGAAGGGGAAGAGTTTTGAAAGTCGATGTAAAGGGAAGTTACCAGGCGATCCAGGCCAATGTCCCCATGTCAGAGATGCTCAAATATGCTCCGGACCTAAACTCCAAGACAGGCGGGAGAGGGACCTTCACCATGGAGTTCTCCCATTATGAGGAAGTGCCCGCCCAGTTAACGGAGAAGGTCATCGCCCAGGCCAAGAAGGATAAGGAGAAAGAAAAAGAGAGTTAATCGAGAAATCAATGAAAATTGAAAAATGCAAAATTAGCATTTCAAAGTGAAAAACTAATATTTTGCATTTTGCAATTTACAATTTACATTTTGCAATGTTTTTAATATGCGTGCTGTCATCCAGAGAGTCAAATCGGCTGAGGTTCTGGTGGATGGCCGGGTGTCCGGTAAGATCGGAAATGGACTCCTGGTCTTCGTGGGTGTGGCCAGAGGCGATGGAGAGGAAGACATCTCCTATCTGATCTCCAAACTCCCTGACCTCAGAATCTTTGAGGATACCTCCGGAAAGTTCAACCTCTCTTTAAGGGAAATCAATGGAGAGATGCTGGTCGTCTCCCAGTTCACCCTCTATGGCGACTGCCGGAAGGGAAGAAGACCCTCGTTTACAGAAGCAGAAGACCCCGCCCTTGCCAGAGATCTCTACGAACGATTCATCTCCAGATTGAGGGAACAGAACATCCCTGTCCAGACAGGGGAGTTCCAGGCCAGGATGGAGGTCCACCTCATCAATGATGGGCCTGTCACGCTTATACTGGAAAGTAGAAAGTAGAGAGTGGAAAGTGAAGAGGCATATTATTACCCTCTGCTTAATCAGCTTTTTTACTCTACCAACCCTAATCTGTGAAGCCCAGACTCCGAGGGAGAGAAAGGAGACGGGAATGCAAGAGATCAGGGAGCCTGCCGTATCAGGGATGTTCTATCCCGACAGACCGGAGATCCTATCCAGGGATGTTAAAAAATATTTAGAGAATGCAAAGAGGGAAAAAATTGATGGTGAGGTCATAGCCCTTGTTTCACCCCATGCGGGATATATCTATTCCGGCCAGGTGGCGGCCCATGCTTACAAATTGATCGAGGGCAAGACCTTCGATTCCATCGTTGTTCTTGCACCCAGCCACCGGGTTGACTTTAAAGGCGCCTCCCTCTATGACCGGGGAGGATACCGGACTCCGCTGGGTGTTGTCCCCATCGATGTTGAACTATCGAAGAGGGTGATGGAGAAATGGAAGGGGATTCGGTTTCTTCCGGAAGCCCATGGTCAGGAACATTCCCTGGAGGTTCAGATACCATTTCTTCAGGTCATTTTAAAACCGTTCAAACTCATTCCCATTGTGATGGAACCTTACTGGAGCCGTGAGACCTGCCAGTCTCTTGCTCAGGCCATCGCCGATACGATCAGAGGGAAGAATATCCTTCTCATTGCCAGTTCTGATCTCTCCCATTTTCATTCCTATGAGAAGGCCGTTCAATTGGATAAGATCGTCCTGCAACATATCGATCGGTTTGATGCGGAGGGTTTGAACCGCGATTTGAAGGAGGGCCGCTGTGAGGCCTGCGGCGGAGGTCCTGTCATCACAGTGATGCTGGCGGCAAAGGCTTTAGGGGCGACACGGGGCAAGGTTCTAAAGTATCTCAATTCAGGAGATGTGACAGGGGACCGGAGCCGTGTGGTAGGGTATGCGGCGGCTGTCTTTTATAAGGTGGCAGGAGGAGAAGAGAAGATGAAGGGAGAAAAGAAAGTCGGTATTGATCTGGGATTGGGCGAGGGTGAGAAGAAGACGCTTCATCAGATCGCAAAGACGGTGATTGAGAGCAAGACGAAAGGAAAGCCTGTTCCCGAATTTAAGATAGACTCCCCTGTTTTAAAGGAGAATAGGGGAGCTTTCGTCTCACTCCATAAGAAGGGGCAACTGAGGGGATGTATAGGATATATCGAGGGCAGGGGCCCCCTTCATAAAACGATCGAAGAGATGGCGGAGGCGGCCGCATTCCGCGACCCCCGTTTCTCGCCAGTGACGGAGAAAGAACTCCCTGAACTCGATATTGAGATCTCCGTTCTCACTCCCCTAAGGAAGATCACCGACATCCAAGAGATCGAGGTGGGGAAGCACGGAATCTATATCAAGAAGGGATGGTACTCCGGCCTTCTCCTTCCGCAGGTTGCTACGGAATATAGATGGGACCGGAAGGCCTTTCTCGAACATACCTGCCAGAAGGCCGGGCTTCCTTCCAGCGCGTGGAAAGATAAGGACATAGAGATCTATATCTTCTCGGCGGATGTCTTTTAAATGGCTTACGTAAACCCCGTTAGAAATTCCAGCGGGGCATTATTTCTAACGGGGTAAATAGAGATCATAGAGAAGTTGACAATCACTGGCCATTCGATTAAATTCTGCTCAAAGAAAGTTGAAAGACTGCCCCTTCATCCTAATTGAATAGCGGACTTCATGGGTGACTGGGGAAAATAAATAGAAGGTAGGGGATCATCTCCTGCCTTTTTTTAAGTTCGTTTCAGGAGGGTTTGATGACGACACAGCAATGGATCGCTTTGGGAATTTTCGTCCTCTCATACGGGCTCATCATCTCAGAGAAAGTGAGCAGGACGATTGCTTCGATCCTGGGAGCTGTTCTGGCCTTTCTCTTTATTTTAACGCCGCAGGATCTCCTCCATTATGAAAACTGGGAGACCCTCCTTTTCATCTTCGGCATGATGACGGTCATCGAGACGATGAACGAATCGGGTTTCTTCAGATGGTTAGGGCTCCACAGTCTTCGTCTCATCCGAACAATTGTAAGGCTTGAGGTGTCACGGGTGAGGCTTTGAGCTGCAAATATATTTCTTAAAACATCTAAAAGGATCATAAGTTCCAATTAGTGGGAATAAATTGGGTAAAGATACCAATCATGTTAATATTACCTATTGAAAGATGGAAGGGGAGTGTGGTATGTATCTTTTGCTCCGTTGCGATTTCTTGGGTTTGTTTTCGCAAAGCCAATCTGAAAAGAGGAGTGATCTCCAATTGAGTTTTTTTCGTGTCATCTTTTGAACGTTACAGAATGACTTTCTTCAAAGGAGGAAATTATATGAAGGCAGTGATTGTTTTTTCAGGGACAGGACCTATTTTAATTTTAACCTCTTATCCTTCCATCGATGACCCCAAACTAATCGGCAAATTGAAGGCAAAAGGGATCAATAAATTCGTCTCCTTTGAAGTGCCTATCGATCAATGCAAAGCCCTCTACTGCAAATGTTATGACCTCATCGAAGACCTTGAAAAGGGGGAAGAGGAAATAGTGGTTTTAGACGTCGATGGTGTTCATATCCTGAGAAATTTTTCCTTAAAAACCTCAACACCTTTCGTCTTTGAAGAGTAGTCGTTAGCTAAATATCTATATTGATATTACCTAAATGGGGGTGTGTCCATCTTCGTATTTTTTTAAAGACGCATTTGTCTTTGTTCTCAATTTAGGTGAAACCAATGAACTATTGGAAACGAGTAGAGCGAACGGAGAACGCATATGGCAAGTTTAGGGAATGCAACTCTTTTTGAAGTCTATGGTATCTGGAGCATTCTTGGAATCGCAATCCTGGGATTAGCCCATGCCCTTTTGCTATGTGCCCAGATTATACAAAAAGACAAGGGCAACCCCAAGATGCAGGAGGTCTGAAATTTACTGTTTCTAAAAAGTCAAGACAGATTTTCATCAACCTGTTTACCCAAATACAAATCTTTTCAGGAGAAGGCGTGATAAGACTGAAAGATGTAAGGCTGAAGCTATTGTTGTTGGTTGGATACCTTTTCATCCCGCTGGCGGCATTCGCGAGCGAGGCAGATCTTGCCATACCCGACTTGCACAAGGGTGCTCCGTACACCCTGTTGGGTGGCATAAGGCCATGGGACCTGCTGTTCTATGGTGCGTGCATCATCGCTGGCACACTGGGGA
>Ga0214473_10001117_pt1 | contig 36212 bp, 66 predicted proteins | sample RVTome_7_FD_203509 | JGI IMG/M metagenome (GOLD analysis project Ga0214473, IMG submission 203509) | Soil microbial communities from uranium-contaminated site in the Upper Colorado River Basin, Wyoming, United States - RVT98D197 | ecosystem: Environmental > Terrestrial > Soil > Contaminated >... | reverse complement strand
ATTCATGTTCGCACCCCGACCTCTCGCCAGGGTCGGGGTGCGCCTTTGACCTGCTGTGGTGAGCTATGGAAAAGGGCTTGACAGGATTGCTGGCAAATGCTAGCATTGTCCCGCAGCTATGAAATTGCCCAACGCGATCGCCAAACACCGCCGCAAGGCCCTGATGACGCAAGAGGAGCTGGCGCGGGCCGTCAGCCTGAGCCGTGGCCGCCTGAGCATGTTCGAGGCCGGACACACGCTCCCCGACAAGGCCGAGCTGGAGGCGATCGCGGAGGTCCTGGGCGTCAAGGCGGAGGTCCTTTACCCGAGTCAGGTTAGGGCCGTCATCAACAAGTACGGAGGTTAATCATGCGACTTCACAACGACCCTAAACTTCCTGAGCGACCGCCAGGCTGTATCTGCGGAAGGCCCCTTTATATCGTGATACGGCCTGGGGAACACCTGCATCCGTGCCCCGTGCATCCAGAGAAGGCGGTCTATGGGCCACGGATGAGTTGGAGCCGATAGTTCTTACCGACGCTTGCCCATCTTGTCGCAGAGAGTGGCCCCGGGCGCTGATCGCGGGCAGTGATGCTGGCTGCCCCGAGTGTGGTCGGGAGCGGCATCGTCGCGAGGAGGCGTTCGAGTGGGTGAAGATGAGGAGCACGGTCGATGCGAAAGCGGACAGTTAGACTGCTGACCGCCCTGCCCCGGGCCTACTGGCGGCTGGTGACGTGGTTCGTCAACAACAGTGTCTGACCACCTTGAGCAACTCCGCCAGGCGCTCAGTGTGTCGCGCTACTCACCCGACACCATCTACAACACCATCCTCCAGGCCCGGCGATTTCTGGATATGGTCGGCACCAAAGAGACCTACACCGCCCAGGACATCACCGGCTTTGTCGACCGGCTGATGGCCAACGGCGCCAGCAGCAGCAGCGTGCCAACAATCCTGACCGCGGTGAGGTCCCTGTTTCGGGCCATCGGCCACCCCTGGCCTCTCGAAAAGCTGCACCTGCCCGTCGAGGATCGGGGGGTGCCCATGCTCAGCCGGGGCGACGTCAAGGCCCTGATCGCGCGAGCGCGCCGCGTGGGCCAGCCGGAGCTCGGCGTGACGGCGTTGAGCACCGTGTTCGGGCTGAGGGCCATCGAGCTTGCCCGGGTCCTGGATGCAGGACTGGCCGGCGACGAGCTGGTGGTCACGACCGCCAAGGGGGGCCGCCAGCGGCGCCACATGATCCCCGAGGTGGTGGCGCCGGCGCTGACGTTCCAGGCTGACCCCAAGAGCCGTGACACGCTGAACCGCATGTTTCAGCGCCTCATGGTTGGCGGCGTGCGAAAGCCGCGGCCGCGCGAGGGCTGGCACGCCATTCGGCGCTCGCTGGTGACCGGGCTCGCCGATGCCGGCGTAGCCGGCCAATTCATCGAGACGTTCATGGGTTGGCGCACCTTCTCGGGGCGGACCATCGCCAGCTACTACCGGCCGGACCGCCACCTGGTTGACGAAGCGATCTGGAAGGCGCACCCATTCTTGGAGTTGTGGAGCAAGAAATGACTACAACATCACGGGCCCTGTGTATCTGTGGCCACCCACAAGAGCGCCACATCATACCGATGATCACAAGGGGGCTAGCAACCCACCTTTGCCTAGACTGTATGAAAATGGGGTTCGATTGTCGCATGTTCCGCACAGAGCGAACGGCCCCACCTGACCATTTTCTACCCCCGGACAAGCTGGCCAAGGTCGTGGAATTGGTGCAGCGCCGCCAGGCAGATCCTGATAGTGGCTGGCCCGATGTCTGGTCACCCCAGAAGGTTGAGCGCGCTCTGTTGTGGCCTTGGCCCATCGACTACCAAGGCGGGTGGCAGCAACGAGATGATTGGCTTCAAGTAGACTCCCCCGAAAGGCTGGCGGCTATCGTCTTGGCGCCGCTTATGGCCTGACGCGCGCCGTCCGGTTGAGTCGCCATCCACTCGCCCTTGTCAAAAAGGCCCGGAATAATTCGGGGATAATTTGCCCCCCTTCTTCCCCCCTTCTTCCCCCCTGGCCTCTGGACATGGCGCTTACGCTACAAGCACGCTAAACACGTTCATTTTTGCAAAACAAAAAAACAACAAAAGCGAAAGTGTTTGACATAATAAAACGCTTATGCGACATTTTAGCTCAAATGTTGCAATTCGATGTTATGTCAAATGCATGTTTTCTAGTTGACAATAATGCTTGCGTTTGAGGGTAAAATACCCATGCAAAAGTAGGGTTAGATAGCCTTGACAATGCATAGCTGGTCGTGATAAGCTAAGGGTAGTTGAAATGGTACCTTAATAAAAGAATACGGTAACGGTGCTAGACAAGGGCGCGCCAAGGTGTTGACCAAACAGGAGCTGTAACACCTTGGCAAAGACTGCCGAACAGTTGAGAATCGCGGCGCAGGAAGCCTTAGCAAAGGCGCATAAGCTCGAAGAGCAAGCGGTCGAAGCTGAAACTAAAGCGGCGCAAGAGTCTGCGATCGCAGACGCCAACCGCGCAATCGGGGATAGCGTCAAGAACGCCATCGCGGCGATCCTCGAAACCAACCCCTTGCCAGCCGGAACGTGGACCTTCAAGCTCACCACCACCGACAACGTGGCGGGAGACTTCAGCCTTTGCAAAGGCGGCACAATGCCCCAGAAGGGCGATGCTCCCGGGCGCGTGCTACTCGCCTACTCAAAACAGAACCCCGACCGGGTGTTCTGCAAGGCCAAAAGCTAAACCCACCTCGAACCGATCAAGTAAACCCCGCTTGGCGCGCCCTTGTCTAGTACCGTTACCGGAAAGCAAACCCCTGAGCCGATAGCTTAGGGGTTTTGGCGTATAGGACAACGCGCGCCGACGCAGGGGGAAAACCCCTTCCCTGCCGAGGGGGGTAGGTATCCGGTGGCGCGCCGGTATTGCCACCGAGAGAAGAGAGCCCCTTTGCGCTGCCGAAACGGGGCCCCTGGTCCCGTCCGGTGGGGTTGACCGCCCACCGCCGATAAGGCAGGTCAAGAGAGGGGGTGAACCAATATGCCGACATGCCCAGACTGCGGGGGGCACCAGCCCGACGACGAGCTGCTGACCCTCCACCGACAACGGTTTTGCAAGGCCCGCGAACACGCAGCGCCCGCTGCGGTGGCCGTGGCGGTTGCCCGCGCCGAGGATACCGAGGCCACGGCGACCGCTGCGGAGTCCACCGACGGGATATGGCACCCCACGGTAGACCAAAACTTCTACCTTCCGGGCTGGCAGGGCGCCGCTATTGACCGCCTGGTGCGGATGACCGATGTGTCGCCCGTCAACCTACTGCTGCGGGGGCCGCAGGGGTCGGGCAAGACCACCCTGGCAAAGCAGGTCGCCGCCAAGTATCGGCGGCCGTTTGCCAGCATCGAGTTCGGCCGGCTCCAGGAGCCACGGGACCTGTTCGGGGAGCGCCTGTTCAGCCCGGCCGAGGGCACCTACTACAGCAAGAGCCTGCTGTGGCGGGCCATCGAGACCGAGGGGTGTGTGATTCTGCTCGACGAAATCAACCGCGCCGAGAACCCGAAGGTCATCAACCCGCTGTTCTCGCTCCTGGACGACCGACGCCAGGCGTGGGTGGACGAGCTACAGTGCCTGCTGGCGGTTGCGCCGAACGTGATATTCGTCGCCACGCTCAACGAAGGATGGGACTTCTCAGGCATCGACCCGCTCGACGTGGCCATCCGCGACCGATTCCACCAACTCGAGGTCGGAACGGATACTTTCGGGCCAAAGAGGCGGTCGTGTGGGCTCGCGTCAAGACACCCTGGAACGACGAGCCCACAGTGGAGCTCGACATCCGGGGCGCCAAGGGCGTGAGCAACATCATCGCCTTTTTCAGCCCCGACGAGGCCGAGCAGGTGGCGCGGCTCATGCTGGCCGCGGCGGCGATGGCCCGGGAGAGCTTCAAGACGGACGGGGGTGCAGCGTGAAGCTGTTTAGGATCGGTATGCTGGACGGCGCGTTGTGCCCGTTGCCGTGCATTTGGATCGAGTTCAAGCCTTTCTGCATCGGCATGTTCTGGCTGACCGGATATGTTTGGTTTGGTGCGATTGGGTCCAAGCACAACCGTAACGGCGGTGCGGCATGACAGTCAAGATCGTGATCGAAATCCACAGCGGCCTGGTGACGAGCGCGTCGAGCAGCGCCCCCGACATCGAGGTTGTCGTGCTCGACCACGACATCCTGGACGTGGACGACAATCAGTACCGGCAGGAGATGATTGACAACGGGGTGGCCGAGCCCGATGGCGAGTATGACCTCAAGGTGCGGGCCGACAACTACCCGTTCACGATTCTATAGAAGGAGGCCGATGATGAGCCCGTGTAAGTGCTGTGGGAAGCTGACCAGCGACCCCGGGGCCTTGTGCCGCAAGTGCCGGCGCGCCGCCGGTAGCTACTAGTATAGTCTTTCGACCCCGCTCGACAGCCGGTGGCTACGCCTGGCGGGCGGGGATGGGAAGGGTAGCTGGGCGCGGGGGCGATAAGGCCCCGGCCAGGGAGGAGAAAGACGATGGAAGTTGACGCGGAGAGATTGGCACTAGGCCGTGAGGTAGCAGAACATCTTGGCCCAGAATGGACAGCGAGCTACGAGGAACTCTATGGGTGGAAGCACGTCGCCCAACTGAGCAGGCAGGACGGGGCAACACTCGAACTCCATGTAGGAGATGATTGGCAGCGCGTCGCGGTATCAGGGCGGTATCCTGGCCACGGGCATTTCTATGACGCGCCGAAGGGCATCACGGTGGCCGTCGCGCGTGGCCCCCAGGTTATCGCCCGCGAGATTACCGCCCGCTTTCTCCGCCCCTACCTGCGCCTCTACGAGAGGCGAGTAAGGGAACAACGACAACATGAGGAGTTTGAGACTGCCCGGTTGGAAGCATTGGAGGGCCTAGCTGTAATCGCTGGGGAGCCCGTGAACGACAAGAGCAAGGAAATCTACCTCTCGGTGCCTTGGCTAGATGGGGGCGATCCAAACTTATCAAACCGCAACGTCTACGGCTCTGTCAAACTAACGTCAGAGACGTATGGGTCACTGCACCTAGAGTTCGCCCCCGTCGATTTACTGGCCCAAGTGTTGACGGTTATCCAGGAGTATAAGACAAGCCAGCCGCAGGGCCGCTAGGCCCAGGAGAGAAGGGAGAACCGATGATGTGCCGAGACTACTACGTGTCGTGGACAGACAACGACGGCAAGCCTATCGAGGGGGCCGAAGGCTTCGAGTTTCCTTCGGACGAGGAGGAGCAGACGCTACCGGTCTGCACCTGCTGGATCGGCGATGGGTCCCGGGATGGGGAGGTGGTGTTCCAGGCTTTCGTGGAGCACCTGCGCCCGATGCTCAGAGCACCCTTTGCCGGTCGAATCGTCATCGACGTGATGTAGAAAAGGAGGACTTCATGCAACTTGGTAGCCAGCCCCACAACGGGGAGATCCGCTTGGTATGTCGGGCCTGTGGGAACCGTTGGGATGAGCAGCTTCGGTTGCCGATGCAGATGGAGGCGTTCATCGCCCGGCTCACGGGGTTCAAGGTCTGCCCCGTCTGCGGCGATACCCACAACGTCTTCCTGCGAACAGAGCAGGACGGAAAGGAGGTGGCAGGTGGCTAATAAACGTGTGGGCGATTCGAACATTACCCTCGCGGAACTGGAACAGTGGGAAGTATTGGCCCAGAAGGCGGCACCGAGACCGTGGCGCTGGGGAACCGGACCCTATGGCTATGATGAGGGGCTAATCTCCGGTGAGGCCCAGCCGAACTTCAGCAACAACAATATGATCTTCGGCACCTATCGAGGGCCCGCCATCAGCGATGAAGACCGTGATTACCTGGTGGAGTGCGTCAACAACTATGAGCGGCTCATAGCCGCCATACGGCGAGCGGCAGGGTGGCAACCCAGGGAGATATACTGATGACGTTCCTTGAGATCGTGGGACCATTCGCCCTACTGGCGCTTCTGGGCATCGGCCTGGCGACGATTATCAACTATGCTAGGACACGTGCCCACCTTAGCACCCCAGCACAATCAGCCGAGTATCTCAAACGTTTGAGAAAGGAGGTGAACATTGACGACCGGAAAGCAAAATAAGGAACACCTGACCATCCAGGAGGCCGCCGAATTCGTCGGCCTTAGCGACAGCACGATCCGTCGCCTCATCCGAACCGGCGAGTTGCGTGCCTTCCGCGCCGGCCAGCGCCGAATCGTAATCCGCCACGATGACCTAGTAGCGTGGCTTGAGGAGGTGAGCCCCGGTGCGCCGCACGCCCGAACCGAATAAGCCGGCGCCGCTCGTATGCGCCTGCGGCTATGCCGCCCGCGACGCCGAAGACATGGCGGCGCACCTGCTGCGGGCCGGCGCGTTCGAGGACAAGCGGGGCAAGATTCGGCTGCTTCCCGACAAGCCGCACGTCGAGCCCAGAAAGGATAGCGATGGACAGCCAAGACTGGTGCCCCCGGTGTCAAAAGTGGGTATTCGCAGGACGTTGGATAACGCTCTGGCGGCCCGTACAAGGCCGCCAGATGAGGACGACGGTGCTCTGGTGCCCCGACTGCGGCCTCAGCCTCGTCAACTACGACACGATAGTGCCAGAGCAGGCCGATGGTGGGCCGTCCCCGTAAACCTGGGGGTGCTGTCGTTTCTAAGCAGCGTCGTGGTGCTCAGCCAGGGCAGCGCCGCCGCAAGCGCGCTGCTCGACGGCCCGCTTTCGCCATGGGCGTCAACATCCCGCTGGCTCTGGCATCACGGCGAGGTCAGCATCCCGCTGGCCCTCGCGCTGGTGGCGCTGGTGGCGTTGCCCTGGACGAGACGCACCATCGTGCGCGGTATCGCTCGGGGTCTGGAAACCATCGGGCTGCTGCTGTCATGGTCGCTGCTGGTGGCCGTCGGGGTCGGCCTGGCGCTCTACACGCTGCTGATCCTGAACCTGCTGTTTACGCCCGTCTTCCGGGGCGGCGGCGTGGGCGAGACGATTCTGATAGCGTCGGTGGGGAGCGCGGTGCTGTTCGCGGCGCTGGTGGTCGTGACGCGCAGACTAAAAGTCGGGCAAACTGGGTAAGACGAAAGGATGAACCGAATGGAGACACTACGGGACATTGACACCGGCGCGATCGCCGAAATACTCGAACAGCGCATCAAGCTCTTAGACGCCGAACGCGGCGTGCATGAGGCGCGCATGGTGGCCATCGACCGCGACCTCGGCCGTCTGCGTCCCGCCCTCGATGCGTTGCGCGATACAGAGCCTATAGCAGAACAAGCGCCCCACGAGGCCGGCGTCGCCGAGGCCATGCACCTCATGGAGCGCAGTTGGGGACACAAGAAGGAGAGTGTTGATGATCCCCGAGACTAAGGATGTAATCCTGGACCAGATCGACCCCAACCCATGGCAGCCCCGGGCCCAACTCAACCCAGCCCGCGTCGCCGAGCTCGCCGATGATATTGCCCAGAATGGCCTATTGCAGCGGCCCCTGGTGCGCGCCGATGGCAACGGTCGCTACCAAATCGTCTTCGGCCACTACCGGATAGCGGCGCTACGCCTGCTGGCGGAGCAGGCGCGGCTCGTCACCTACGAGCTTATCGGCACGGGACGCTACCTCATACCGCTCGACGTGCGCAACCTCAGCGACGCCGAGGTCGCCCTGATCGCCCTGGCCGAGAACACTGAGCGCGAGGACCTGACGCCCATCGAGCAGTACCGGGCCTGGCAGCACGCGCTGGACACCATTCCGGGGCTGGAGATACAGCATCTCGCCGATAGCCTCGGGTTGGGCCGCTCCACGGTGAGCAACCACCTGCGCCTGCTCCGGCTGCCCCCTGTCGTCTTGGACCGGGTGGAGTCTGGTGAGCTGTCGGCGCACGCCGCCCGCGAGTTCCTGTGCCTTATGAGCCCCGGCGGCCACTATCACGAGGACGACATGACCGCCGTTATTGACACAATCGCAGGCAGGGGGGGCTACAGCGGCGCTCCCGACTGGCGCGTCAAGCATGTCCGCGAGTGCATCCGGCACCAGGTTGTCATCAGCAACGAGTCTGGTTGGCGACCCCTGGAAGACAAGCAGCAAGACCACTGGGACGGCGAGGGCGGCGGCGCCAATCGGGAGCCAACCTTCGATGTGGGCGTCTTCCGGCAAGACCACCCCAACGAGCTGCACAGCATCCCACGACACGGGGGCGATGCGGCGCGTCTCTGGACGTGTAATGTCCGGGAGTGGCAGCGGCGGCAAACCCAGGCGACCCGGGCCCAGAACCAAGCCCAGGCGGCCACGGCGCCGGCCACCACGCCATCCGCTGCCACCAAGGCACCCAAGTCTGCCGATCTGACGCGCACCCTGGCCCGAGACGCCCTGGTCCAGGCCGTGACCCGGCCGGCCGGCGTTTCCCAGGAAACGCGCACAACGGCACAGATAGCGCGCGCGGTGGCCAACCTAGACCCCGCATTGAAGACAGCCCTCGGAAGCCGCGCCAACGCCCAGGTGATTGACCCAAAGGTCTTTCACGCCCTGCTGGAGAACGCCGAGCACTACCAGGCGCGCAAGCGGGCCCCCAGCTACTTCGACCGCGACGAGTGCCTGAATCAATGCACCAACGGCGCCTGCTACGGGCACTTCCAGGCGAGCCAACCCCTGGCCCTGTACTGCCTAAACGAGGCGCACTACGACCAGGTGCTGGCAACCAGTCAGCAGGGCACCCGACAGCGGCTATTGGACGTCATCGCAGGCGACGATGCCGAGGACAGAGCCCTGGTAGAGGCGGTACGGGCCCGATTGGATCCATCGTTGAGCCTGCCGCTGGCAACGGTGCTGGTGGTGGACCAACCGCATCATGCCAGCCCGACGCTCGACGACCTGCCCTATGGAGAGCAGCGCGAGTTTCAGGAAGCGCGCTCCACCACCAAGCGCATCGCCGAGCTGACGGGCGTAGATCTGGCCGAGCATACCTGGGGGCCCAGGGAGATACAGAAAGCGCAGGCCCTGATTGACCAACTGGCCGCCGCCAGCGACGAGGTGAAGCTCGAGGTGGCGACGCTGTTGCTGGTCTACAATACCCGACACAGCATCAATAACGGGGTGCCCTACCTGCTCGGGCTGTTGCGCGGGGAGGCCGTGACACTCCAGATGGTCGAGCAGGATCCCGACGACGAGGAGCAGGATGGCAACGAAGACGAGGAACCGCAGGATGATGAGTCAGAGCAGGGCGGCGTGGGCGAGGAGGACGACTTCGATTGACGTGCCGTAGCAGCGGCCATCAAGCGCGAAGGAGGTAGATCCCGCCCATGCGGGGGTCGGGCACGTCCCAGGGAATGTCCGCCGAGATGCAGTGGTCACGCAGGCGCTCCAGGCCGGCGCGGTAATCCACGGCAACGCCCTTCCGGTAGTTCTCTGGGCCAACCACCCAGGTCCTAGCGCCAGCATCGCGCGTCGCCTTGATGATCTCCACGGGGTCGGTCGCCTCCCACCACGGCTCGATGCTCACCCAGGTATTGAACCCCAGGGCATGGTGGGCTATAACCAAACCTTCCAGACGTAGCAAAGGCGCCGGAGCATGGAGTTCACGCTGTTGGGATGCCATCGTGTTCAGCGTAGTGATCGTTACCCCGAAGAAGGGCATGAATCGGTGTAGAGCCTTACGGTGGTTATCCAGCCCATCAAGTGGGTTCTTGGTGAGAATCCAGACCTCGCCCTCGCGCTCATGGCCCCCCAGGGCATCGGCCAGTCCCCTCAAGGTGCCAGCCATCACCTCGCGCAGTGCAGGTTCATCCTGAAAGGGGTCGGTGCTGGCCGAGAGCAGCAGGCGCCAGGGCGCCTTGAGCTTGGGCAAGAGCTTGGTGAAGTCCGGTGTCGGGCCCCGGTAGGGGTCGCGGACCGCTACGCAGCGCCACTCGTCGGCATCCTTCCGGTTGAGGCGTCGGGCCCAGCAGTAGTCACAGCCATGCTGGCAGCCGCGCCAGGGATTGATGGCGTAGCCATTGGTTGGGACAACGCCGCCGCCTTCGGCCTCGGGCAGGGGAACCCAGCCGCAGTTCAGCCACTCGATCTTCGACGTGACGATAGCCTTCACCATTCCGTCACCACCTCAATGCTCTCCCAACCCCACTTAACGAGCCAACCCCGGATGTAGTCGCACAAGTTGGGGCAATCATCGGGTGCTGCCTCCTCCAGACTAATCACGAACACACCGTCGGGCCGTTTGTCTACGGCTGCTGACAGATCACCCCAGTTGATAGGCTCTTCGTCGAATCGTTCGTCGGTGCGGTATATTGCACCACGCTTGGTGTCGGGGCAATAGAGCTGTTGCAACAGCCAATTGGCGTTACGCGCCAGCAACTCCTCCTCCTCCCAAGGGAAGAATGTAAGCATGTCGCGGATCGGCTCTTTTAGCGCCTTGTCCTTTGCCCATTGCTGGCGCGTCATCGGTAGATACATCTTGCTTCACCTCCAACGTCAGACTCGGCCCAAACAGCGACAACGGCATCTCGTCGGGCGCCCCCAGGCGCCTCTGGGCCATCTCCAGATATTCCGCGGCGCAGTCGATGTAGATGCTGCGCCGCGTGTTGCGCCGGGCGACCACCGCGACGGTGCCGGCGCCGCCAAAGGGGTCAAAGACGACCCCGGGCTCAGCCGGGGCATCAGCACATTTACAGGCCGGTTGCCACTCCTCGGTGGGCAGGGTAGGGATGCCGAGCTTGTAGGCGCCTTTCTGGAGCACCCGGCGCCAGGGCTTCTTGCAGTCGGCGCAGACATAGGGCGGGCAGCTCACCCGCAGAGCCCGCTCCGCTAGCTCCTCGGGCATGACGGCAAAGTGGGAGCCGGGATAGTTCGCCGTAGGAATGTGCCACACCGAGCGCATGTTGCGGCCCGTGGCGAGCTTGGCGCGGGAGGCGATGCGGCGCTTGATGGCCGCGAGATTCTCCACGCCGGAAGCCTCATATACCTTGAGCGGTAGCCCCTCGTAGCCCCCGTTGTGGTTCAGCCCCCAGGTCTCGGGGTGAATGGGCTCCTGGTAGCCATACTGGTCGTACCAGTAGCGCTGCCGCTTGGTCAGCAGATAGAAATACTCGTGCGCTTTGGATGGCCGGTCACGCACCGACTCGGTTTTGGCATTGGTCTTATCCCAGATGATCTCGCGCCGCACATACCACCCCGCCTCCTGGAGGGGCACGATTAGGCGTCAGTGCAGCAGGCATGAGTCTTTGGGTTTCAGAACGGGATGCTTGGGCGGTTGGAACCAGACGCCACCCTTGTTGGGCGCACCTCGCAGCCCAGATGTTTCAGGCCGGCTATCTTGGGGGTTGCCGCCGCTCCACGAGATGTCGCCGATGTTCAGCCAGACGACACCATCGTTGCGTAGCACCCGCCAGACCTCGGCCATCCACATCAGGGTGTGCTCGATGTAGAGCTCCAGGGTCGGCTCACGGCCGTACTCGCCAGTCCAGGCGCCACAAAAACGGCAGGTGCTGGAGACGGAGGGGGTGTCGATGTCAAACCCTAGACGGTGGTCCGGCCCGATGGCCGGACCACCGTCAATCCGACCAATCTCTTGCTCCTGCCAGTCGTGCGCGCAGGCTGCGTCGCCTCCCCAGGTATGGGCCTGGTCGCCATCGTACGATCTTTGCCCCCAATAAGGCGGGCTGGTGATGACGCAGTTGACCGACCCGAGCGGCAGCCCGCGCAGCACGTCGAGGACGTGGCCCTGATGGAACGTGGGGTTTATCTCTTCCTCCTCACGGGATTATGGTCGGGGTCTGAGACCGGCACCACCACAGGCGTGATGCCCTGCTTGACCAGGCCGTCAACGACGAACCCGCTCTGCGCGTCTCTGTCAGTGATGATCTTCTCAATGCGCTCGGGCCGGAACACATGGAGCACCGCCGGGATGCCGCCGGGCCGAGGCTCGCGGATACCGGGCACCCAATCGCGTTCAGCACCCGGTATCAGGCGTTCCTTGGCCAGAAAGACCCAGCTCTTTCCAACCTCGAAGTCTTTGGGAATCGCCGGGATCCGCTTCGAGATGCCCATGCGCTGCGCCTCAAACAGGAACGTCGGCACGGTATAGTCGGAGCCCACCCACATGAGATAGGTCGGCGCTAGCAGTTTTGGGTCACAGATCGGGCAAGGATATTTGCCGTCCTTGCATCCTTGATGGTCGCCCCACAGCTTCATAGGGTCTATCCGCTGGATGCCCCTGTGGAAGCGCAGCTCCTCGCCGCAGACAGGGCAGGGCTCGATGGCCAGCGGCAGCCGGTCGCACGGGGCGCCTTGGCCGGCGCCGACGAGATAGATTCCTCCAACGGCGCGGTAGCCACAACCCCGGCGGGCTTCAACTGCCATCGGACGCCTCCAGCCTATCCAATACCAGCATCAGCGTCTCGATGGTGGCCTGCATAACCTTGACATGCGCCCTTCTTAACACTAGCTCTGTGGTCATTGGCTTGCCGGACAAATCACGCGCACGCGCAGACTCTGTTGCGGCTTGCTCCAGCAGTATCCTAATCTCGGCGATGTCCATCCTCTTAAACCTCCTCCATCTTCTTCGCCCCGGCCAGCGCAATCGCCAGGGCATCCACCTGCTCGGGGTCGGGCTTGCCGTTGGGCATCCGGGGCAGCTCGTAGCCCTTGGCCTCCAGGTAGAGCGCCAGGTTCGCCTTCGAGCAAGTCGGGTCGCCCGTCACCAGGCGCTTGACCTCGCCGGCGGCGATGAAACGATGGGCTATCCCGAAAGAGTCGCACAGCGCAATAACCCGCCCTGAAACTACCCCGAGCTGGAAGATGGCGTTGACATTGGTGTGGTGAAAGACCGACAGCTTGACGCCCCCGTTGGTTTGCCGGTAGCCAATGCGTGCCGCCATGACGTGGCTGTCGGGCGTCTCTATCCAGGCGATAGCAGTTTCGCGGTCTGGTATCAACCCCAAGAACTCACGGAGGGGGCCAGGGAGACTATCTGCTTGCAGCGCGATTGACCTCCACACGTAATCCACGACGAGGGCCGCCCCCATTCGCTTGCCCTGGTCGATGCCGATAGAAACGCTCATGCTGGCCCCTTGGCTATGGCAGCAAGTAGGTCGTCATTAATCCGGCCTGAACTGCCCATCTGTTTCCCTGTAGGGAAACAGATGATGGGAGGAACGGTCGCGGCGTAGAACCATAACCGCCAACCACCTTCGTCTAATGCCCACTGCAACCCCTGTCGCAACATTGAGAGTTGCCGCTGCATTTGTTGGCGCTCGGCCATGATAGCGGTGGCCAAGTGCTGAAAGCGTCGGGCCTTCTCCGGTGTCATTCCAGGAGACGCCAGGGCGTTAAATACAAGCTCATGGATGCCATCGAACTCTTGATCGGTCACAGCGGCCTCCCCTCGATGATGGCGTCGATCCGGGCTAGGATTGCTTCGGTCCGCTTGAACACCTGCTTTTCCGCCTCGCATCGGGGCTGGTCAGGTCCCCAATTATCGACCAACCAATCATTCAGGCATCCCTGGATGTCCTCAAGCTCTTGGAGGGTAAACGTTGCCGAGATTGCTTCAGTCTTAGGCTCTGGGCTCATCGCACTGGTGCTCCTCTTCAATCAGCTTACCCCAGCGTAGGCGCTTTCCCGTAGGCAGATGCACAGCCCATAGATAGGCTCCACAATCGGGGCAGTAGACGTGCCGCCAAACCGAGTTGTGGCGAAGCCTACGGTTCGTGCTGCTCATCACCCCATCCCCTGGCTGCGCTGCCCGATCAGGCGCCGCAGCGTCACCCTCTCGTCGGGGCTCAGGCCGGCGTCGGCCGTGATCTCGTAGCTGATGAGCGTCAGGCCCTCACGCGCCGCCTCCCGGATGCGCTCCTCGTACTGCGCCGCTACGCCCAATGGCATCGTTCCGCCAGCAGAATCCTCTCCCTTCGAAGGAGCCGGGGCCCGGCGGCTCGCCTTGGGGGGCGCATCGTCGTCGATCACCCGAGACTCGCCGTCAATGATGGTGCCCGTGGTCCCTGCACCGGATGGTGGCGTTTCCTGGGAAACCTGCCCCAACATGGCGCTCTCGACCCACCCGGGCATGGGGGCCACTTTCTTGATGGCCTGGACCTCGGCCCGCTTCTCGGCGAGGACATACGGATGCTGGGCCTCAACCGGATTGCGCTTGCGGTCTGGATGCCGCCGTGCCGCCTGTAGTTGCTGATCGGACGCGCCATCAGGCGGCCTCTGGTAATCATAGGGCCGCGTGCTGGCCTTCCCAAACCCCTGCGCTATCGGCAGTTCGCTGCCCGGCATGTAGACCCTAGCGATAACACCGATCTCGTCCTCAGTAAGGCCGTAGTCGGCCTTACTTTCGCTGGCAATCGGGGCCGCAATTACCCGGATGTCCTCCACGCGGTCCCCGAGCCGCCCCCGCAGATAGTCCTTGAGCCACCACCAGCAGCCCTCCTTGTTGACGATGAGGCGCAGGCCGTTGTCTGTCCTATACATCGTCAGGTGCCACGTCGGGTCAAAGCCGAGCCGCACCAGCGCCACAGCCCGACGCCTCTCGGTGGCCAGGGTGGCCAACTCGGCCAAAAACCTGTCGTCGATGGCCTGTTTGACCAGCGCCTCGGCCTCTTCCGGCCGGCGTCGTGCCAATGATTGCGTCATAGCTCCCCTCCGTCGTCCCAGTCTTCGTTCGATGCCGTCTTGCATGTGAATGGGCAGGGCCTCGCCCGCCATGTATCGCTCGACCGGCCCACGGATGCGCTCGAATCCTTTGTGGGTGTGGTCTGAACAGCCGACCCACACCACCTCGGGCCTACCGGCCAGCGTCGCCGCCACCAGGCGCCCGCCGCACTCGGCACAACGATGGGCGTCTTGGAACTGTTCGTCGTACGGTCCGCCGCAGCCAGTCTCAATCCTAGCTACCTCCACCGCGGCTCCCTTTCTCCCGTTCCAAAAACCGGCGCACGTCCGACTCCTTGAAGCGTCTATCGCCCCGCGCACCTAACCGGTAGCAGGGCAATACGCCGCTGTTGGCCCAAGCCCGAACTGTCTCACGGCGCACCCTGAGACGGTTCGCCACCTCGCGGATTGTCAGCAAGGGATCGTTGTCGTTCATGGCGCTATTCTACACTAGGGTTTGCCTATTGTCAATAGCATACACCACTATTCGCTAACTCTTGCTTTTGGCCTGGCCGCGTAGTAAGATAAAGCGGATGGACGCTCAATGCTTCCCGGTGGCAGTCTTGGTGCCGGTGCCCGCGAGCCACTGGGATGGAGATCTGGCGGCGGACCTTTTCGCCCCAGAGGGCATGGCCTGGAGGGCTGTCTTCGATGGCGACGCCGAGCCCCGCGACTACTCGCTTGGCGGATACACCATCATGCTGACGGCAGAGGACGGCACCCAAGCCTACTACGCCCATGGCTTTCCCAATCGAGTATCGGGGCAAGTGCGCGCCGGCCAGGTCATCGGGTATGTGGATAGGTCTGGAAACGCCGCAACAACGCCCCCCCACCTACACTTCGCTGTAGGTGCCATCAACAACAACGGCGGGGGCACCATTCGGCCCTCGGACTGGCTGGCTGGAGTTGCGGTGTGTATGCCTCCGCCGCCCCCCCCTCCGCCGCCCCCTCCCTCATCGTTCAACCTGTTCACTATCTTAGGTGTCGGCATGGTCGGGGTCGGACTGATCGTCGCCATGCGCGGAGCCGATATGACCGTCCAACCAACACAGAGGAGGAGGTAACCGTGGAGATTGGCCCAGCCAACGCGCTACCCATCACCATAGGTCTCTTGATGCCGCCCTTGATCTCGTTCATCAAAGACGTGGCCTGGCCCCGGCAGGGCAAGATCGCTGTAGCTCTCGTAATATCCTGCCTTGGCGGAATTGCCAGCGCCTGGGTACGAGGCGGCCTGATGCTGACACTGGAGAACGTCATGGTGGATGTCGCCATCGTTGTCGTCGAGGCGCAGGCGTTCTACCGACTGTGGTTTCAGGCGTCGACATTCGAGGCAAGCCTACGCAGCATAGGAGGCAACGATGGTCACGGCGCCTGATTTCCAAGTCCAGGATAGAATCTATCAGCTCGTTCAGGACCGGCCAGAGCTGCGTCGTTACCTGGCAGAGATGGTGGCATGGGAAACAGACCACCCGCCAAACAAGATGTACGCTTCGGGATGGGAATGGGCTGATGTCCACACTCCGACCGGCATCGTCAATATGCTGGTGGGCAACGCGCTGGTCGATCAGGTGAGCAAGACGCGGAAACAGACAGAGTATCGACTGCACTCTCTGGAGGATACCGCCGCGGGACTGGATATGGATGCCGCGGCTGGCCCTGATGCCGACCCCATAGACCCGAGCGACCTGTTCGACATGGTGGTGGGTCACGATAAGGTCAAGGCGCTGATCCGCTACGCCGTGGGCGCCACAAAGCCTGTCCATGTGCTGCTGATGGGGCCCCCGGGCACCGCCAAGACACTGATGCTCCACGACATCAGCCGCTTGCCTGGATCCCACTTCTACGTCGGCAGCACGACAACCAAGGCCGGCCTCGTCGGCCTGCTTCTCCAGGAGAAGCCGAAGTTTCTGGTCATCGACGAGTTGGACAAGACCAGCCCAGGCGACCTTTCGCCGCTGCTGAATCTGATGGAGACGGGCCTGGTAACCCGACTGCAACATGGCCGACGGGACCGCCTTGAGATGGACACCCGTGTATTCGCCGGCGCCAACGACATCCGGCGCCTTGAGCAGGCCAGCCCGGCGCTGCTGTCCAGGTTCGCCGTGTTCGACATACCGCCCTACAGCCCGATACAGTTCACCGAGGTCGCCCGCCAGGTACTGCAGAAGCGCGAGGGCTGCGGCGAGCAGATGGCCACGCTGATTGCCACCGAGGTCGTCAACTACTCCACCGACATCCGCGACGCGGTGCGGGTGGGCCGCATGGCCGCCGGCAATCCAATGCTCGTTATGGATGTGATCAAGTGCCTGTGGCCCAACGGCCGACGCCAGACTATGCAGCGGAGGTGACAACGGTGCCTAATAAGCTCGGGCCTCATGGGCTAGCCACCACCGGCCCAGGATTGCTATGGGCAAGCCGGGCCAACTGCGTCAAGCAGGCTTTCGGCGTCGACCTGCTTCGCAACGCCCAGGCTGGCGCGCTGCGAGTCTGCCGCCCTATCTGGCGTCTCCGTGTCGACAGCGGCGCCGAGGCCGCCCGTGACATCATCAGGCTGTACGACTCATGGGACTATCGGCCTCCCATCACCGAGCTTTGGAACGAGGGAGACGAAGTAGGCCAACGGCTCGGCAATGGCCTTGAGCGCCGCGTGCAGCTCACCGCCGAGGCGGTGGCCATCATGCACGCGAACGGCCTCAAGGTGGCAGGGTTCAGCTTCTCCACTGGCGTCCCCGAGCCGGCCGATTGGGCCTATGTGAAGTCGCAAGGATTCGCTGGTGTAGACTATCTGGCGATACACGAGTACTGGGGGCCAGAGGGCTTTAGTACATGGAACGCCCTCCGCTACCGTCGCGTTCACGAGTGGCTGGGCGGTAGTCACCCCCCGTTCATAGTTACCGAGTGCGGTCGCGACGCCGTTGAGGGTGGAACATCGGGCTGGAAGCTCGCGGGCATCACCGGCGCGCAGTATGTCAACGAGCTGCTGGCCTACGATGCCCAACTGAGTGCAGACCCCTACGTGCTCGGGGCAACCGTCTTCACAACGGGCGGAGGCTACGACTGGGGCAACTTCGACGTCGACGACCTGGTGCCGCTCATCATCGGGTCTGTCCCCCCACCCCCCCCACCGGGCCCTGGCGACCAAGGCGGCCTCGCCTTGGTATTGGGCGTTCTGGCCTTGAGCACAGCGGGGCTGTTGCTACTGACCCGGTTGACAACTGAGGGGGGCGAGTTGCGGGTCACGGACCTGCGCGAGCTCAACCCGGGCGAGCCCATTCCACCAGGGTACACTGTCATCGGATAGGCGTTTCCCAGGAAACGAGAGGAGATAACCATGGCAACCGCATGGCATGAAATCTACCCGATCACCTTCGCCAAAGCACAGGTCAAGCTGGGCGTCTCGCCCGCTGACTTCGACGGCATCATCGACGGCTGGATCGCCGCCGGGGGCAGCGTCGAGGAGCCAGCGCTACTCTACATGGCGGGCACCGAGCGCGCAGACCTGACGCCGGCCGAGATCGAGGCGCTGGCTTTTAAGCAGCTCGACCACCAGAAGGAGCTGCTCAAGATTGGCTTTAGGCTGCTGGGCCCAAAAGTGTAGCGCCCGTCTTTGACCTGACGGGCGATGGCGTCGACACCAGCCACAACCAGGGGTTCATTACGCCCGAATCGGCTCAGTGCATCCGGGCCCAGGGCTACTCGTTCTGGATCGTAGGCACCCAGCGCGAGGCTGAGTGTCGCCACCAACTCCAAGGGGCTCTTGATGCCGGGTTCATCACTATTGGCGCCTACGTTTGGTGGCACCCATCTTGGGGCAGTGGCTATGATGCGGTGATGACGGCGCTGCGACGCGCCGAAGGCTTCCCTATCCGTTTTCTGGGGCTGGACGTCGAGGAGGACGGCGACGATTACTCGCATGATTGGCCCCGATTAGTCGCCGAGATGGTGGCGGCGTGCAGGGGGGACTTCCAGGTGGTGCCGGTCATCTACACGTCCCGGAGCATGTGGGCGAAGCTCATGGCCGACACCCCTGAATACGCCGACCTGCTCCTCTGGGATGCGGCCTATGGCGACCTGGCCTTTCGCCCCTATGGCGGCTGGACCAAGCGGGCCATCTGGCAGCGCCGGGGTACGACCGACCTATGCGGGACCAAGGTGGATCTGAATCGAGTGGAACTGTGATCACTGGCACCATCCTCGGCCGCGGCGTCGCCGGCACCCAGGGCCGGGTCACGGTGGACTACACCCTGGTCCAGCCCGCCAAGTCGCCCGAGACCCTGGCCGCCATGGCCATCGAGAACCGCCGCTGGCGCACCACGGCCGACCGCTATTGGGAGCTGGTCAAGACGGGCAAGCTGGACAGCAACGTGGCCCGGCGCGCCCAGTTTGGAGATGAGGTCCTGGCCACCCTGGGGGAGAACGTGCGGCAGAACCAGCCCGGCGTCATCATGGCCCAGGCCAGCGATGGGCGCCTGCTCGGCGCCAGCCAGTATCTGATCAAAGACCGTAGCGCCTATCTGAATCTCCAGGCTACCGACCCCGAGCACATCCCGGGCTCTCCAGGTCTGGGCCAGCTCCGCGGTATTGGCACCGCGCTCCTATCGGGCGTTGTCCAGCAGGTGAGGGGCAAGGTGGATGAACTCTACGTGAAGCCCCTCGACCCCACGGCGGCCCTATTCTGGTCTCGGCGCGGCTTCCAGGTCTGCGGCCGCGCCGGCCTACTGTGCGTGCGGGGCCCGGCCGCTATCGCCGCCCTCAAGGGCGGCTGTGAACGCCTGCCCGACTGCCCCGACAATGGCGAGTGTCTGGTCTGCGGCCTGCCGGCAGATACCGAGGCTATGAGGCTGCCGGTACGGCGGTAGTAAACTCCACGACATCGAACCGCACCACCCACACTATCGCTTTCGACCTCCGCCACGCCGCCCACCATAGCTCGGGCGGCGTGCGCTGTATCTCGATGCCTCGCTCGTTCATCCACTGTAGCCCCTCAGCGATGTAGTCATCCTCGGGAGCGTCAGCGATGTTCTCTCGGTAAGGAGCACGCAAAAGACGGATTGTCCCCACCTGCCTACCCCCATACCGCGGAGAGCGGTCGTAAGCCGCCACCAACTCGCTCACCCGGAAGCTCTCGGCATAGCGGGGGTTCCAATCGCGCCTTGTCACTGTCTTCGCGCCGGCCAACAGAGCCGGCGTCGTCCACGAGAACGAGATCACTTTCATTGACCTTCTGCCTCCTTCACCAGCCACCGGATGAGGCCGCCCACGTTCTTGATCTTGAGGTCGGCTCTGGGCTTGCGCGTTGGTTGGCCGCCTTGCACGAAGCGGGCGTATTGTCCCACTGGAGCCACATCGTCGATGATGGAGCGAATAAGCTCCGGGTCATGGCCACGGACAAAGGATTCGGCGCCTACGAAGCCAAGGGAGCGGAGATCGTTGACCAGGGTGGAGTCGAGGGTATCGGGGAGAACAGGAAAGCTCTCGATTGCCGCGAGCTGGCGGCCTTCTGTGGTGGTTTTGCGCGTCGTCATGGCCGAGCCCCTATGTCTATCGGCCATGGATAGCCTTCGTACTCGTTTTGATGATGATGTGAGTTATGTACTCTTAAAGTACTTTCACACATCATCATCAACAAAGAGGTACGAAGACGACGGCTAAGGTACGTAGAGAAGTTATGTTTTTGGACGCCTTGAAAGGACTCGGGGGTTTGGGGGGCAGATTGAACCTGCCCGGCGGTGCCGAGTTGCATCGTATTTTCCTTTATGCGCACTAGCACGCCGTTTTTGACCGGCAATCCCATTTATACCACCAGAGCGGGGGAAGTGTCAAGGCTTTTGGGAGGCAATCTTGTGGGGAAAAGAGAAGAGACCTGGTGCCGGTTCCAGGTCTCCCCCCCGCTGCGCGGAAAGAGAATACGATGCTTCTCAGTCAGAAGTATACGTTATGGTCGCACGGTTGTCAAGTGTTTTTTGGGGGCAATTCATCTAAATCACCACTAGTCGTGTTGGCGTGCCGTCCTTATACCATATATAGCATCAGCGCCTCGGCTAAGCTGTCCGAGGCGCTGGTCTATTCACTATTCATGGCGATTGCACCTTTAGCGGCTCAGGGAGGCGCGAAGGTTGCGGGCCCACTTGTTGGGGTCGCCGCCGCGATACTGCGCCGAGGCCAACCCCTGCTGGTAGGACTGGGTGCTGATGGGGCCAGGGGCAATACCAGCTCGGGTAAGACCCTCAACCCAGTTAGTCACCATGCTGCCCTTAGAGGCGTTCCACTTGGCCTCGCCGACGCCGCCGGGAGAGGTCTTGCGGGCATACTTCTGGGCTCCAGATTCGATCGTCGCCATTGTCAATCACCTCCTTCCTGGCTAGAGTTATCCGATAGGCCGTCCAGAAACTCCTGTTGTTTTCGGATCCAGGCTTCTGCACGTCCGATCTCGGCTGTGAGCGTATCCAGATACGCGACGTTCTTCACGCCGCTATCCTGAACGTCGCGTACCTTGAATTGTGCGCTTCCTGATGCGCGAGACAGGGCCGCAGATACCAACCCCGACGCGTAGCCCTTGGCCTCCAACTCAACCTGCGCGTACGCGATGCGCCGGCTGGCCTCTTGGAGCGGGTCGAGGGTCAACTGACCCCCGGGTGCTTAGCTCAGGGACGCGCCTGCACCATATAGGCGGCGACCCTTTGGTCGCGCATGGCCTCCAGGATATGGTCGCGCTGGAGGGCATGGTCGATCTCGTGCATGAGCACGTTGTAGACGCAAGCGTCCAGGTCCGCGCCATCGCGCCGGATCCCGTCCTCAAAGAGCCAGATGAGCCCGTGGCGCTTGGTGGGGTAGCCCGACCAGTGATCAGCCCATAGGCCAAGATAGGTGCAGTTGGGGCAGCCGGCGGCGTTCGCCTGCGAACGATCGGCCTTGGGGAACGGGTAGATGGGCACGTTGTTCGCGGCGTAGCGCACCGCCGGGTCGGGGTGGTTCGATGCCCTGTACATGGCCGTCTGGACCGCGCCCAGAAAGTCGGGCGTCACCTGCGCGAGGTTGTTCACCATGGTTCGGCTCCTTTGGCTCGTAGCTCTGAACCCATGCAGGACAGATATGCCGATAGATGGTCTTGGCCTTCCTTGCCGGTTGTGGCCTCACTACAGCCTTTTGCGGCACTCTCCATGACGGCGATGCGCTCGCGTTGTGCGTCGGAGATCTCGCGGGGCTCGATGCCATCGGCGCAATAGAGGGCCTTCTGTTCCTCATCGAGGGCGCCAATGATGCCCTTGGAGTAGACCAAGGACGAGCGGCCGGCGCCCAGCTCGATGACGATGCAAGGCGTGGCGCGCGCCAACCCAGGGTCAACCACAAAGCCCGGAGAGCCGCCGAGGCTGGAGATCCAATCGGCCACGCTCTGGCCGGGTGGGGGCCCCTCGGCCACCACCACGTCAGCGTGGGGGCCCTCGATGATCTGCCCGCCAGGACCAACCTCGCTGGCCACCAGCTCCACATGGGGCCCGGCGAGCCGGGCCACCTGGGCCTCCAGAGCCGTCAACCGCTCAAGAATGGCATCCATAGGGTCCATGGTCACCTCTCAAGTATATTGGGGGGCACCGGAGCACCACCACACCCCGGTGCCCCCGCTCGGAAGAAAGGAACCCCTATCATCAGGGCCTAGCTTATCACGCGAGCTTGGCCGTCGATGGCGGTCGCTTCTGTGGCGAGGTCGGCGACCGCCTGATCCAGATCGGAGATCATGGCTTCCTGGCTACGCATCGACGATTGGAAGCGCTCTGCGAGAGCGATTGCCTGGTCGGACAGTGACCAGGCGCGGGCAGCAGCTTGCTTGAAGTCTCCCGAGGACGCCAGGGGGTGCGCCATCCAGACCTCGAACTCATGCACGCTTTGGGCGAGCCGCAGCGTCTCGATGTCGGGGGTAGGAATGGCGAGGACAGTGGAATCTGCCGACCGGACCTCATCAATGGCCAGCTCGTGATAGATAGAGCCCCATTGGGGCCGTTCACTGGCGCGCATCAGATACCGAAACGCGATCGCCATGTTCTTAGTGATCGCGCAATAAGGGCAACCAACGTGCCCCCGAGGGGGAGTCTCCTGCCGAGCCAGGGGTTGAACAGTGGGCGACTTTAGCACGGCCTGCCGCACCTTGGCGCGAACAATATCAGCGCCAATGGCTACCAGAGTATCGGTGATGCCCGGAATCATCTGTGCGAAGACGCCGCCTGCCATCACGCCTCCTCTTTCACCATAGCAATTCGTATTCTAGCATCTTTACAAACTCTGTCAAGCGCCGTATGATGTTGTCATGGCGCCGAAACCACCGCCAGATGAAATCTACCGATGCGCCTGTGGGTTCGAGGCTCCATACTACAAAGCCCTCGGCCACCTGCACGGCGCCAAAAAGCGCCCCGAGTGTTTGGGGCCCGAGGGTAAGCCTCATCTCACACTTGTCGCCAATGCGTGGGGCGATAATGGCGAGTCAAGATCCACTGTGCCCTCAACACCGGGTACACCAACCCCGGTAAGCACGCAACCAGAGCGCACGGTTGCAAGTGCAGAGCGTGATGACGGCGACGAAGAAGCTGACCTCGATGGCACGCGTAACGGCGCTTTTTCCGTCTTTGAGTACACGGGTATGGAAACGAACGACCCAGAGGAGATTGCCCGTCGTCTTCTCCAGCAACGTCAAGCGCAACCACCGTCCGATGGCACGATGCTCGGCGGCGATGGTGAATGGGCTGCCGAGTTTCCCCCAGGACCGCAATCTCAGGCCCGGGAAGTTGTCTATCTTCCCGTAGTTGTCAGAATCATGTATGATTGGTTTCGGGCCAATGGTTGGAGTCAAGCCGACGGCAGCCTGAGCGCCTGGGTGACTGATATGGTGCTGTGCCACTGGGTCCAGTGTATGGGTAAAGCCGTCGTGGTGGTGGACCGAGAGGAGGTTGGTCTTAATGACTCAAGGTCTTAGCGTTGCCGACCTCACGGCTAGAGCGCGCGTCGGAAGCCTCCGACGCAATGGCCATGCCGCTGCCGAGGACCCCATGGAACGCGCCCTCGCCGACGATCGGAGATTGCAAGCCAACGCTATCACGCGGCGTTCGATCCGTGAGTTGGAGGCCGAGGCGCTGCGCGCCGAGGCCGACGGCGAGAAGGCCAAGCTCGACCTGATCCGGGCGGAGATTGAACGCGCCAAGTTGGAGGCGGAGAAGTCCAATATGCAAACCCAAACCACCGGTAGCGATGACGGGCTCAAGGAGTTTTTGATAGGAGAGGTCCAGGACCTGCGGGGCACCGTGTCGCAGATGCGCGAAACCATGACGGCGGCCCAAATGGGCGCCCTGAATGACCGGCTCAACGCGCTCTCCGCTGAGCTCAGCCAGGCCCGAAACTCCGATAACGGTTCCCTCGGACAGATCAAGGACCGGCTGGAAGAGGCTCAGGCGCTGATGGCCATGGTGCAGTCTCCGGCGACGGAGGGAGATGAAGGCACGGCGCTCAAAGCCTACCGGCTTCGGCTGGAGGATGAAAGAGATCGCCGCAAGGAGGAGATGCAGTTGCGCCGGGATGACTCCGAGGCGCAACGCTCACAAGACCGGGATCTACGCGAGCGCGAGCTTGCGATGCAGGAGGCCCACTACGGGCGCCTCGACCGATTCATGGAGAAAACCGCGCCACAACTCTTGGAGACAGCCCAATCTCTGTTGAGCGCCCTGATGAATCGCGGCGCCGCGCCGAACAATGGCACCGGGGCTGCCGCAGGTGCGGCGCCAGCGGCGCCGCGACCCCTGGTGATGCAACCGGGCGTCCAGACGATGCCGTGTCCCCAGTGTCAGACGGTCCTTTACTACCGCCCTGAGTGGCCTGGCGTAATCTGTAGCAACTGCCTCAGCATCATCGAGAGCACCGACGACCAAGAACCGGCCGAGGTTATTGAAATGGGAGGAATCTCATAGTGCGGCTATTCCGCCGCGTCGGGGGGGCGGTCGACACGCGGACCCAGATGGTCGGCCTTGTCCGCGATACGCTGCACGGGTTTGATGACGCTCACATGCAGTACCTCATCGAGCACAATGTCCCTCTTTGGGATCTGATTCCTCAACCTCTGGTTGGCCACGCCATGACGTGGATGCTGCCCCAGGCGCGCATTATGTCGTCGATGACCGCCGAGGAGATCCTGGCGGCTTGCTGTGAGGCGCGGCCAAGCTGCACCGCCCTATTCTCCACCCCCGAAGGGCAGCGATGGCTGCGCCTGAACCTGGGAGACGTGCCCTTTTTTCTGAAACTACTCGTCTAAGAAGGAGGCGATCGTGGCCCTACCTAACATATTCACCGAGGACGACATCGAGTGGGTGGCGCCAAACTTCGAGCCTTTGCCGAACGGTCGCCTTCGAAACGCCTACGCGCTGGACCAGTACTTCACGATTCAGGCAGGCGAGACGATCAGGACCATGCAGATCGACCACTTCTCGGGACATCAGTACAGCGATGCTGAGGTCTACGGCGCCGTGATGCGGATGCTACGAGAGAGCATCAAACAGGGCTTGGCGCCGGTGGCCTGGCTGGTCTGGGAAGAGCCGTTCTTTAGCATCGCGATCCCCGACCAGTTCTGCATTGGTCCCATCTGCTGGGTGCCGCCAGGCGCCGGCACCACGATTCAGCTCGGCTGGCGCTATCGCATCTGCTTCGTGATGCGGCTGTTGACTATCCAAGCGGTCCCGGCTCTCATGCCCTTTGCCTTGCTGGCGCCCCTGATTATTGCCGCCGCCTTCGTGTTGGCAGGCGTCGGCCTGGTGATGGTGCTAAAGCTTGTCACGGGAGAGCTAAAGTTCGAGCAGGTATCGGGGTTCACCAAGGAGATGCTCAGAGCCCCGGGCGAAAACGTCTCGACCGCGTTGACCGGCCCGTTGATGGCCATGGCCGGCGTTATGATTGCCGGCGGCATCTTTCTGCCCATGTTCGTCGCCAGGGTGGAGGCCAGTGTTCCGATTCCTGGCGGAGGGACCGTCGGGGGTAGCGTTGGTAGTGGAGGCGGTGGCGCCGCGCCGGCCGCGCCGAGACGCCGACGATGACGCAACGCTTGACACGACCGACCACACTAGCGTATGGTGATGGTGATTTGACGCCGGTTGAGCGTCAGATACTGGCCGCTATCCGCCTGATACAGCGCGAGAACGGCGGAGAAGGCTACGGTCAGGTCAATGTTTCGATTCAGGCAGGCCGGGTTGAGACGATTCGGCATGAAGTCATTACGAAAGTGAGGCCGTGATCGAGTAGCCACACTACAATCCAGGCGAACCGTTGAGGGGGCCCCCCAGACGCCATTGGGGGGCCCCCTTTTTTATGGCCCCCGCAAGCCAAACCAAAAGGAGGTAACCTACCATGGCTATGAATCTTGCCCGAACGGGAAGTGCCGCTGTGGTCGGCGTGGTCAGTGGTGGCCTAGAGGCGAAAACCACGCCGGTTGACCTGGGGGACACCAAAATCTCGTGGGGCACCATCGCGGAAGCCGCGGCTGTCGTGGTCGGCGGTGGGATGCAGTTGATGGCGCCCTACATGGCCCCCAACATCGTCGATGGCCTGGTCGATGGCGGCATCGCGCTCCTGGCGTCCCGGGGCGCCCAATACGCCCTCGCCCAGATGGCGCCGCCCGCTGCGGCCATGTTCGCGTCCCCGATGCACATGGGCGCCCTGGCCGGTGGCAACGGCGCGGCCGCCAATGCCTACGCTCGCCCGATGGGCAATGTCAGCCGACTATCCCGGGCCACGTTGACTTAGGGGTAAGAAGGAGGAGATCACGAAATGCCCACGAAAAGCTATCTCATCCCGGTTGGCGACCTCAGCCTTGAGGCACGCGTAGCGTTCCGTGCCAGTGTCGACGATGACCTGCTCAAGACCGCCGAGCGAGTGGCGATCCGCGATATGGAGGCCGACCTTCTGGTTCGCGACTCCCTTCCCAACACCGACCTGGGCACCGCCGCCGCTGGTGGTGTCGCGCTGGCTGCCCAGGAAGACTGGCTGATGGCCGCCGCCGGCGTGGTCGCCGCTGAGGGCCCCTTGGTTTGGGCGACCCTTGCCCAAGACCGCTGCATCGGTTTCTACGGCCTTGCCATCAACAATGCCCCGGCCGTGGTCAGCCGAGTTCGCTTCCAACTGGGCGCCGGCGCCGTGCGTGCCGTCTACCAGATCGAGCAGCTTGAGCCGCGGCTGGAGCCGATTGGCTACTTTAGCAAGCCTGTGTTCTTCACCCGCAACGAGCCGGTGCGGATCCTGGTTATGCCGAAGATTGCCTTCGCCGTCAACACCATGCGGATGCCGATGCTGGCCCGCACCGTCGAGCCTATCGGAGCGGTCGTCTCGGCGCCCTCGGTATAGGAGGGCGCCATGATGATCTGGATACGGCGCCTGTTTCAGGCGCTCATCGACAGCGGATCCCTGCGGCAGGGGGTCTTCCCCACGTCCGCCGATGCTGTCGCTGCCCTCGCGATCACAATCGCGGCGGCGGCGGTGGCCTGGACGTAGGGCGCTTGGACGCAGATCGTCCTGGCGGCTGGCGTCACGGTTGAGCAGCAGGTGGTTGGCTTCACGTTGGAGAACTTCGTCGGCGGGGTAACCCAAGGCGAGGTTGCCATTGGATTTGGAACTGCCCCAGCGGGCACCGAGATTGGACGATTCCCGATCGTTGGCCCAGTTTACATACTACCTAGACCCATTCGAGTACCGGCCGGCAACGGCATAGTGGCCCGCTACCGAACCGCCACCGGCGTCGCTGACACCGTGGACATCAAGCTCATTACACTCACCGGGTTCTAAACGCCATGCAGGAGGATGGAGGTTAAAACATGGCTCTAACACAGGAAGTAAGCCGAACCTTTCTCGCCCGGGTCGACACCCAGAACATTCGCCTGGTGACGGTCGCGGCCGTCGTGCCCGCCTCGGGCGCCCCAGGCGCCTATAAGATCGCCATCGCCGACGCTGCCCTGGCCGTCGACTACTGGTACGTCGGCATCACGATCGACACCCCGAGCGCCGCGGGCTTATTCGACTACGACATCGCGACGCCAGCCGCCGGCACCACGGTTCTGGTGGGCAGCCATCACTTTGAGGTGGCCACCGACGCCGGCGGCTACATCCAGCAGATTCAGGTGCCCATCCCGATCCGAATCCCGTTTACGGCGGTCAATGGCCTTGCCATCCGGCAGCTCACGGCCTCGGGCCAGACCTGCAACGTGGTGGCCATGTACATGACTGGGCTCGGCGCCTAGGCATGACCAATCCAGCCGACCTGGACTTTGCGCCTGGAGTCTCGCCCGAGCTCCAGACGAAAGTAACGATAGCGTACGCGCTGTCGGGACTGCACAGGATCCACGGTCTCTTTGAGGCGGCACGGGCTCAGGTAGAGTTGGCGACCGGCACGCCTCTGTGCGTGCCGGGCTGCGGCCAATGCTGCCTGGCTCAGACGCCGATGGGCTGGGAACTCGAAGCGGCCCACGCCGCCAGTAAACTCTACGGAGATGCGAGGCTGCGGCATGAAGTCAAAAGCCGCAGCCTCGCATGGCTCCGTTCCCAGCGCAACATCAACTCAGGCCAGGGCATCGAGGCGGCGTCGCGCGCGCCCTGCCCGTACATGATGGCATCCAAGGGCTGCCTCATCTACGAAGGCCGGCCCCTTGTTTGCCGCGCCTATGGCGTGACGCGGGTGCCGGCCGACTACTGCCAGCGCAACGTCGGCCACGGCGAGTTGCCCAACACTCGACTCATCTTCGGCGGACCCGGCGAGGCCGAGCTTCGCCAGCACGTCGATGACCTCTATCACCGCATCCAGCACAACCGGCTCGGCCGCTACAGCTTCTTCCCCATCCTGCTCCTGGTCGAGCTGGGCGTACAGTTGGGCCCGGTGCCGTTGGCCCGCATCCCAATCGGGATGCTGTGGCAGGATCAGGTTGAGAACATCAACTACGGCACCATCGAACCGCTCAGCCGCGAGGCAGTCCTGTGAGCCGCTGTCCAAACTGCCCGACGGTCCCGGTGGTCTCGTGGCGCCTGGCGCAGCGCGTCCTGGCCAATGTGCCGCTCGGCCAGCGGCCCGGCCTGGCGGTGGCCGCCCTGGAGTGGCTGACGGCCCGCCATGAAGGTCTCAACCTCTTCGAGGGCATCAACGGACGCCCCTACGAGGAGTTCGAGCGCGACCTTATCGCCCTCGAAGTGGGCATCGTGGAGAATCTGCCCTGTCCGTTCTGGCGGGCTAACGATTGCCTGCTGGGTGGGCTGGGCGAGCATTTCAACTACACCGAAGAGGCTGGCAAACCGCCCTATGGCTGGCTGCCGGCCCTGGTGGCCACGTTCTATGACCGCAACACCTACCGCGAGCTGGTGAAGCGCGGCGCCGTGGCTGATGCCAAGATCGCGCTCGTGACCCGTAACGAGCTACTGGACGTGGCGTCCATGGTGGCCTGACGAGGCGTTTCCTGGGAAACGGCACTACTTTGACAGAAAGAGAGAAAGGAGAAGTGCCATGACGATGACCTATACCCGCCCCTTTAGAGCTGGGCCCGTCGAGCCCGTGGTCGAGGTTGGCCACAACCTTTTGTTGGCCAACGCCCGGAACTACAAGCTCTACCACGTGGCCTACATCGAGCCCATCCCGCGCTCCCATCCCCTGGTGGTCAACATCGGCGCCATCCTGGCCGGCGCGACTGCGCCCGACTTCAACCCTGCGGCCGTTTTGGATTTCAACTACGGCCAGCTTGGCCAGCTTCGAGCGGCGGTGATCGACGACATCCACGTCACCATGCTGCAACCTGCGGGCCAGGCCCGCTTCGGCAACATGAACGTGTTTGCCACCATCAACGCCTTCTCGGCGCTCTATGACCCCTGCGCGCACGAGACCGAACAGTTCATCTTCGAGCAGGACCGGATGTTTCTGCGCGCCGTGAACCCGACAGGGTACGCCCTGGTGCAGGCGCGCATCGCCTTCTGGGGCTATCGTTACGTGCTGGCCGGCGACAAGGGGCCCTCTTCGTCTGGCGAGCACACGCCGCCCCTCAAGACCTTCTTGACGATCGACGATGCCCTGGCCTCGGGTGAGAAGTTCACGGTTATCCCAGTTGGAGGGTGGTCGAGATGACGACAGACTATCGTACTGGCATCCGCAAGTCGAGCCCCATCGGGGCCATCGCGGCCGCGGCTACCGGCACTGCTCTGCATACCCTGTCGGCGGGTCGGACGGTAAAGGTCCGCAAGCTGCACGCGATGAACAACACCCTGGTGAACGGCGTCCTAACGCTGGGCGCTGGCCTTGGGGGCGCCTTTGTGGCGGCCACGCCGGGCTGGTTTCTGGTCGCCGGCATGGACCTGACGCTGACTGAGGCAGATCTGCCCGATGTGGAGTTCACCGCCAACATCACCTGCGCTTTCAGCGGCGCCCCGGGGGCGTTCACGGTGGACGTGCAGATTGAGGTCGAGGAGTTTCAGGGACCGACTGGATAAGGAGGCGTTATGTCGAGCCCAAGCCCAAGAGGGTTTGCCGCCGACGCCGGTTGGGAGCGCGTGGGCCCCGGTGGTGGTGGTTCACCGCCCGCTGGGGCATCCACCGATACCCTGCTGCGGGCGATCCTGGACGCCATCAACCTACAAACGCCGATACTGCGGGCGATCCTGGACGAGCTAGCGGCGCAGTCGCCCGAGGGCTACGTTACGGCGGTGACCCAGGTGCTGACCTCGACGGTGCCCATCGAGGTGCCGTTCAACCCGAAGCTCTTTACGCTGGGCATAACCAACGATGGCCCAGGCGTCATACAGTATCGCGTCCCGAACCGCGGCGCCGCTGAATGGGTGAGCCTGTTTCCCACCGAGGTCCACCAGTTCAACTTTCCAAAGGGGAAGGTGGTGTCGGTGGGGCTCAGATTGCGTGCCGCTGGCGGCGCGACCACGGTGCGTCTCATCGGCAACTACTAAGGAGGCCAGATGGCAGGCTATAGCGCAAGCGGAACCCAGACCGTCATGGCAGCGCCGGGAGTCACGGCACTCGGCATCGCGGGGTCGACGCTGACCCGGGCCAAGCTGTTCTTTTGGCTGGTCGCGGCCATCGGCACACCGGCCGATAATGCGATTCTGTGGTATCTGCGTCGCTTTAGCGCCGCGGGCACCAGCACGCCGGTAACGCCAACGCCCCTGGACCTGGCGGACGGCCTGGCGCAGATCGCGGCCGGTGAGAACCATACCGTCGAGCCGACCTTCACCACGGCGCTGTTCAGCCCGGTGGCGGTGCATCAGCGCAGCCTGTATCAGTGGAACGCCCACCCGAGCCGTGAGATTCTGATACCAGCGGTTGCTGGGGCTGGGGTCGCCCTGACGCCGGCTCATGCCGCCTACGCCGGCGACGCCAGCGCCGTGATGCACTGGGAGGAATAGCCCCGTGGATCTGTCGAATCTGCAACCGGACCGAATCGGCGGCGCGGCCCTGGTGGGGTCGGCCAACGAGGCGCTGGCCCAATATCGAGACAAGGGTGGCGGCGATGCGGCGATGCGCCAGAAGGTCTATGTGGTCACGATGGCGGCAGCCATCATCGGTATCCCGATCGTGGCCTCGCGGGAATGGAAGGGGTCGCTGGCCGTGGGGGCCGCCGAGGGGGCCTTTGACGGCCTGGCGGCCCTGGCCTTTCGCAACGTGGCGCGGCAGCTCTTCGAGGCCAGCCCCGACATCTGCCATGTGCCGTTTTAGGAGGTAGCGCCATGCCCTACTATCAGGTGCCCCAGGTGGTGACCAAGGACAAGGACGGCAACATCATCGAAATCAAGCCGCAGATGCCGGGCGGCGTCTCCTGGCGCGGCGATACCGACGGCAACAACTATCTGGTGTTCTGCGACCAGGATGTGCCGAGCCTGGTGGCGCTGGCGCCACAGCGGGTCGTCGCCGAGGCGCGTAGGTTCGCTGGGCTCAAGGGCCGCAACGCCGACCGTGTGCTTGACGATGTGGAGAGGTGGAATCCGGGGCGAGTCCCGCTGCCCCGCCAGGCTGAGGCAGGGCCGGCCTGATGGCGCTGCGCTTCCTGGACAGCTTCGACCATTACACCACACTGACGCAGAAGTGGAACGTCGCTCCTGGCTCCAACAGCATTGCTGCGGCTGCGTTGCGAACTGGCATAGCCGGGATGCGTAATGTCAACCAAAACGACGCTGGTCCACAAATCACGCTGGACGCCCAAGGAACTTGGATTGTGGGGTATGCTTATAGGACGAACAACTTTACAACAAAGTTATTGGCTACCACTACAGTGGATGCAGGCACTGTGCAGGGGTGTTTCACAATAAATACCGACGGAACCTTGACCCTTCGTCGAGGCGTCACGGATGTGGCCAGCAGCGCCCTATCGTTGCTGGCCAACGTCTACTACTACATCGAGTTCAAGCACATCATTGGCAACGTCGCCGGCACCCTTGAGGTTCGGGTTGATGGCTCGGTCTGGGCCACCTTTGCTGGAGACTCCCAGCAGACGGCCAATGCGACCGCATCTGTCATAATGATGAGCCAGAACTCAGGTGCCGGCGGCGTTGCCAATAGAGATTTCGACGACATCTACATTCTCGACGGCACCGGGCTCGCCCCCAACAATGACTACTGGGGCAGCACCCAGATCGAGTGTATCGTGCCGACCGGCGTTGGCAACTACACCAACTGGGCGACGCTCGTTGGGGCACCGACCCACTGGCAGGCCGAGGATGAGGTGCCGCCCGACGAGGACACGAGCTACATCGAGAGCGCCGTCTTGAATCAGCAGGACACCTACGCCATGGGCAACATCACGCCGGCTTCGGCGACGATCAACGGCATCCAGGTGTTGATGCGGGCCCGGACCACCCTGGCCGGCGCCGCCAACATCGCGCGGCTCTACCGAAACGCTGGCGTCGATGACCAGGGGGCCGACATTGTGCTCCAGACTTCCTACAACTACGCCCGCGAGGTTTTGGGGCTCGACCCGATTACGGCGGCCGCCTGGACAGTGGCCCGGATAAACTCAATGGAGATGGGCGCGGTGGTCAGGTAGACCAATGGTTCTTGACCATCGTCTGACGCAAGAGCCGGTCGAGGTCGCCGAGCAAGACTCCGCTCCGCCCCATCGTCTGACGCAACTGGCGTTAGAGGTCGCCTACCAGCAACTATTGTGGCGTCTGACGCAAGAGGTGGTCGAAGGGGCCGAGCAGGTGACGGGCGCCAGCCTGCTGCGGCGTCTGACCCAGATCGTGGTCGAGGTAGCTTACCAGAATCCGTTGGATCCCATTGGGCTGCCTGAGTTCATACCCGAGCCCCAGTGGAGCCCGGCCTACATTCAGCCGGGGATCGAGAACCCGGCGGCGACCTACGCCAGCTACTGGGGGATGCACGTCCGAATCATGCGGTTGGGGCTCAGAGGCACCAGAATAGAAATACAGCGTCGCTAGGAGGTCACCATGCCCGACATTATCGCCATAAAGAAGACCCAAGGCTCTGGGGTCGCCGTGGTCTCGGCGGGCCTGGTGGCCGGGGGCCTGGCCCTGTTGCTCTTCTCGCTGACCAAGAAGGACGGCATCGCCCCGGTGCCCGAGGGCAAGCTGGAGACGCCCACCTCGGTGTCGCTGGTGGGGCCCAACGCCATCACGGTGGCGATTGGAGCCACGATTCCGATCCTGGACCCGATCGCGCGCTACCAGGGATCGGGCCGCGACACCTACACCCACTTCCGGGTGGTGCAGGTTCAGAATGGAGTGCGCGTCACGGTCCAGGGGTCGGGCATCGCCGGCGTCCACGTCGGCCCGGCGGCCACCCTGACGCCCTACCACCTGGTGGCGTTTGACCAGCCTCAGCCGCCCGACTGCCCGCAGCAGACGCTGTGCGCTTACCCGTGGCCGGGCCCGTCCCCGGCGCCCATCTGCGGCGCGCCGCCCGTGCCGGGCTACGCGGACGCCTACCTGGAGATTTACCAGAAGAAAGACCCCCAGGACTGGGACGGCTTTGCTAGCCCGACCTGCAACGGCCGGGTGCCGGTGGCACGGCTCCAGATAGCCAACAAGATTCTCTACGTGTAGAGGGAGCCATGGCCCATCCTTATCGGTATCTCATCGAGCGATACTTCCCGGCCTCGGTCTGGGACGATGCCGAGTGCATCTCCACCCACGAGTGCTCGCCGGACCGCGCCGGCTACCCTCAGAGCTGCGTCGGCGACGAGGGCCTGATCAGTTGTGGCCACGGGCCGCAGCAGGCGCGTTCGTGGGGCCCGATGCAGATCCTGGACGCCTGTTGGTCGCCCTACATGAACCCCAACTCTCCCTTCACGCCAGCACAGTGGGGCATGGTGCTCGATCCCAACGTCAACTTCTGGATGGCGTCGGTCATCTATAGCCGATCTGGTTTGGGTGCCTGGACGACCTGCGGCGTTTGTAACGCCTGCGACGTGACTGGGGGACCCATTCCTCATCCTGATGGCCCCGTGGAGCCCCCCATTCCTCCCCCGCCGCCGCTACCACCCGGCGAAGGTGCCGGTGTGGGCGTTGTGATTGGGGGCCTGATGGCCCTGGCCGGTATTGGTCTATTCGTCTCGCAAAGGAGCCGCCCATGAGCATGTATGCTGACCCCGGTATGATTCATGAATCTGTATCCGTAAGGCCGATGGCCATGGGCCTGACGTGCCAGGAGGCCATCGCCCAGGCGCGGATCCAGCTCTGCGCGCTGGGCTGGGGTTGCAGCGCCAGCGACGTCCAGATCGTCGACAAGATTCGGTCCGACTGCACGTTGTTCGTCGGCAATGACCCCATTCGCCTCGCCATCTTTGGAACCGCCCAGTGCCCCACCAACGCTGCATCTTGTCTGAGTCCGTCGACGCGCTACAACTGCGTCTCTGGACAGTGTGTTGCGGCGGCCAACGGCACCTATGCGACGTTGGCCGAGTGCCAGGCCGCTTGTGATGGTGGTGGTGGTGGCGGCGACAACACCATGCTCATCGTCGGCCTCGGCGCCGTCGCGGTATTGGCGGCCGTCATCCTGGCCACGGCGCCCACCAGCAAGAAAATCATCGTTGCCAAAGTGGCCCAGTAAGGAGGCATCATGGCGACCTGGCCAATTCCACCGGCGTTTCTGCCCGACCTGCAACAGGTCCATTTTGCCAGCGGCGTTCCCATGAGCTGGCTAGCGACCGTCTGCGACTTGGCAGGCTGGAACCCCTACTACGAGCAACTGAACGTCTTTCCCAATGGCGGCACCTCGATTCGACGCTTCGGCATCGCCGGCATCTGGGCTGAGGTGCCCCAGTGGTCGTATCACATTGTCCCACCTACCTGATGGCTGGAGGACACCGTGTACGGTGGATGGTTTACCGGGCCCTGGTGGTGTGAGTGCAGCGGCCATAATCAGGAGGATATTGCCAACTACCGATCGGTGCTGGCAAACCTGACCGAAGCGGCTAAGATCCTCAAAGAGTCAGCGGCCGTCATAGAGAACCTGTGCGGCCGGGTCAACAGCCTGGCGTTCGTGCGCTGGATGTGGGGCTGCCGCTACACCCCCATCAATCCCATTACGGGTGAGGTCGACTGCGACCACCTGCCGCCAGGCATACCCGACATCTTCGTGGCCGAGGTCGATAAGCTCATCGCAACCCAGCACTTCTACGCCGACAAGTTTGGTGACGACAAGATCGGCATCGGCTTCACGGTGTCGCTCTCGGCCACCAAGACGGTGACGATCCCGGGTAGCCCGATCACGTTCAACGCTAACGTCAGCGGCGGCGTGCCGCCCTACACGTTCCGGTGGAACTTCGGCGATGGCTCGCCCCTGGTCGATACACCGAACCCAAGCGTCGCCCATGCCTATACGGCGCTGGGCGCCTACCAGGCCACGGTGACTGCCATCGACAACAACCTGCGTTCGACCATGAGCGCGCCCCTGGCGATCACGATCCAGGAGACCGAGCCCGCGGGCAATCTTGGGCTCTGGGCCCTCTTGGGCCTGTTGGGGCTCATCGGGGTGATCGGTCTGTCCAAGGGGGGCAAGAACAAGCGCCAGCAGGCCGCCGAGCTTCGAGCGCGCGCCGCCAGATTAAGGGCCGAGGGCAAGCCCACTGAGGCGGCGGCGCTCGAAGCTGAGGCGACGCGCCTTGAGCAGTTGGCATCCATCGAGGAGGCAGAGCAGGCACGCAAGGCCATGGGCCAGAGGTAGATCAGTCGGTGACCCAACAGGATGCAGCAAACACCTGGCTCATGCTGTGCCAGATGGGATACCGCAAGGTGTCGATGTTTCCTCTCGACGACGAGGATTCCAATAGCTGGCAGGTAGAGGCCGAGGAGCCCGGCGTGACTGGTGCCCGCTTCACCTACACTCTGACCGAAGTCAAGCAGAAGTGGGAATCGCGACAGTAGGAGACAAGATGCCAGACTACTCCATACACAAAGGTGACCTGGCACAGAACGTGGCCGCCGCCGTGACCGGTGTGACTACCGGCCTGCTCGGTGGCGCCGTGCCGATCGTGGGGGCCGCGGGGGGCCTGGTGTTGCAGCTCGTGAAGCCCGCGGCGCTGTCGCCATACGAGAACGTCGTGGATGGCGTCGTCGACGGTTCGGTGG
>Ga0214473_10001116_pt1 | contig 36239 bp, 41 predicted proteins | sample RVTome_7_FD_203509 | JGI IMG/M metagenome (GOLD analysis project Ga0214473, IMG submission 203509) | Soil microbial communities from uranium-contaminated site in the Upper Colorado River Basin, Wyoming, United States - RVT98D197 | ecosystem: Environmental > Terrestrial > Soil > Contaminated >... | reverse complement strand
ATTCTGTACTTGTTCCAACCAACTCTTGTTTCTGCATACTACTCACTACACATGAACAAGGTTCAGCATCTCATCCAACGTACTATATCTCATTAGAATGTCATCTAATGCTATACCACGATCAGACGTCTTACGTTGCTGCTTAGTAGCAGCTACTAACTGTCTATTACCATCCTTATCAATCTCTACCCACGAGAGCTTGAGTATATCATCCCAGAGCGTCTTCATGGCTTTCGTTATGTTCTTACTCCCCACTCTACTAACCAATTCTACATGGTGTAGCTCATCCTCGGCATATGAACATGCCAGTAGTAGACACATTACTGCTAAGCAATCGGGAGCGTACAATAGTGGTACCCTAGTAAAGTATAAGCACTGTAATAATGTCCTGGCGGCTTGAGCAGTCAACTCTGTATACCACTCTCCAGTACTAGATTCTAACAGGAGAATCTCCAGCACATCGTAGCCAGTGGCAGCATAGAGATCAGGTCCGTGCATTGCTAGAATAGTCTCTGCTAGCTGCTCTATTGTTTGGGTGATTATCTTACCCCATCCACGCCTCTGCCATGTTGGTACGAGATCACTAGTGTATATCATGTCGTTGTTGACTATCGATACCATGTACAGAGCAGTATCCAACACTGCAAGTATAGTAGTTGGATTGCCTATTACTTCTAATACTTCTGGAGTGAGCAACTCATTGGCTAATTGCCTGGATAGAGCTAGTAACCTGTCTGGCATAGCATACAGTATGGACTTGGTTGAGTACTTGTCTCTGAAACGAGTCTCCAATTGTAGTCTGAGTTCTAACGCCACTGTAGCAGCAACAGGTGTAGTCCTGGCTTGTCTAGAGAGTAGCATTGTAGTGCAATCTCGTTGTTGGATGGGTGGCGCCTCAAGACTACCTCTATTGAGATCTAGTAACACCTCGACTAACCACTCATCATCTAAGGCATCCAGAGGACTAGTGCGCTCTGATGGCACGTACTGCATCAACCCAATCACTAATGGTCTCGCTTCAATAGGTAGAGTAGGTAGTAGATCATTATCTTTGCGTCTAGGTAGTTGTGGGAAGTCTTCGCGCCATTCATTGTACTTTGTCACTCCTGGCCATGTCTCTTCAGTAGGTGTGCCAAACATCCTAAACATTCTGTGCAACAAGTCGATGTCCGAGTCGCCTGGAAGTAGCGGAAAACCAGTCAAGACCTCAGCGATGACACAACCAAGTGCCCAGGAGTCGGCACCCATATCATGACGTTCTCCTAATACTACTTCAGGTGCGCTGTACCATCTGCTGAATGCCACACTCTTCACTGTGGAAACACCATAGCATTGATGCATACTAGCTAGACCAAAGTCTGAAAGAACGCAATGTACAGGGTCATTACTACCTGTCATGTTATATAGGAGCACATTCTGAGGCTTGATATCCTCGTGCAGAACGTGCATGCTATGGAGATATGCAACACCTCTCAATAGTTGCGCAATGATGAGCTTCTTAGTATGCATGCTAATACTACCTCTATCTATGAATTCCTTGAGCGTACCTCCTGGTAGATATGGAAGAACAAGACCCATCGTACCGCCCATTTCTACTACACCATTCACACTCTTCATAGGTCCCAATACGAATGCATCTAATAGTGGTATGACATTGGGATGTGTCAAAGTGCTCATTACTGCCATCTCCTTCAATAATGATGGCGATACACCTCCATAGTAATCACCATTCATATACTCGTTGGGTGGAGCAGTGCTGATCTTGACTGCTACTTGGCCTTTTGCTCCATTCTTGCTAGGGATGTCGTATCTATACACTGCCCCGTATGTACCAGCACCTAGATGTACAGTAGTTGCAACTATTGGCGTCGTATACCAGGTTAGAGGCTGCTTGGAGACGATACCTAATGGTACTCCTAACCTACGCGCCTCTAGTAGAGATTCCATGGCGTTTATATCACATCTCCCTAATTGGAGATGTGTCAGCTACTAATACTCTCCAATTCATCATCATATACTCTTAAGCCACTGTTTGGAGACAAATGAATGGGTACCTAATACTCCAGGAACGTCACGTCTTTGGAGTAGCTCAATCAAAGCATCAACCATGAAGTCTGGTGGTGCTTGTGGTGCTACTAACACATCCCAATATGCACAGGAAGCATGAGAAAGAGACAAAGTAACCAGCACATCATCATTGACAAGCTTATAGGCTTGGAGATGGTAGGGTGTGTCGGGTACTACTCCACCAACTCGTGCTATGTCGAATAATCCACCAGGAGCGGCTAGTTGTGGAAACATTGCCTCCAAACACGCAGTAACAGGATCCCAGTCAATAATGGGATAGTTTACATTCGATGCCTTCTTCTGCTTGAGGTGGAAAACAATGCCGTTGATTGTGTTTAGTTGCATGATTTGTCTTATCTGCTTAGTTATGTCTGCTTGGTTATATTTGGCTTGTTAGTAGCTATTAATCAGTTACAAGTAATGCTATTGTTGTGCTCGCTTACAACTAGATACTAATAGATGCAACTGACACAAATCTACTAACAACAAGTCTATTAACAACACAACCTATCAAGACATGGAAGTTCCAACTCTCTGTGCACTCACAACATGCAACAACAACAACGGTATGGTTTGTGGTAGGTGCAAATGTGTAGCCTACTGTTCTGTTGTGTGTCAGAAGCAACACTATACTAACCACAAGACATTCTGTCGTCACAAACATGATGAAACTACCAAGGCAGCCAACAAGACAGCCATGAACAACAAACAATATACTATGGGGAAGAGGAGAGAAGAATGTCAAAACCAGACGTACAAGATGATTGTTGTTCCTCCTTCATATATCATTTTGGATGACGGCTCCTATCAGAGCTACTACAAACTCCTCTTGAATGGAATGGAGTGTGCTGTTGTTGATGAAGTGGGAATGCAAGAGGATGTTGTGTTGAGGAAGGATGGCAAGTTGTATGGCCAAACATCTGGTAGACTTGTTGTTTCTTATGAGCTACACGAAACCTACAAACTAATGGGCAAAGATCATCAGAGTGTTATCGCTGCTATCTAGTCTACACATCTAAGACACAATTAGAAGGCATCCTGATGCCTACTATACCTTATTATACTAACATACCTAATTTTGATCACTAATATGTGTCTTGGCTTCAAACTCACGCATCAAGTTGACAGCATGTTGGAGTGCTTGTCGCTTAGTTTGTTGTCTATCTCTCGCTTGCTCTTGTTTAACGAGTTCTACTTTGCTAGAATACAAGTCCTTCATTTCTTGTAGTGTGATATTCTCTCGTAATTCGCATGTATGTTGAGGATAGAACCTAAATAAGCGTCGCAACAAACACTTATGTTCATCCCACTCCTCTTCTTCCTCGGTTCTTGGTGTTAGAGGAGGACTTCTTGGTGATGTTCTAGGTGAAATGGACATGTTTGCATGTTATACTATGATGTTCTTAGTTCACTCCAATGTGTGTGCACATCTAATTTCCTTCAACACCTTGTTCACGACTCTCTTATGTTCATCATTATTGACACATTTCCAAGGCTCCATCGATTTAATGGCTTCCAATCGTTCACTACCATTGCCTCTCCACATCCAAAACCACATGAACAACTTTAGTTCTTGTACACCACCTATTTGTGTAGGATTGACATTAGTCTTGATTCTAGGTATATTATTATGATACAATCTACCTATTTCTGATCTATGATCAAAAAATGTCCATAACGAGGACTCTAACCTTCCCTCAATGTAGCGGCGTACACACTTATCATTCTTTCTCTGCATTACATTAGCCAATGTCATGGGATCCACAAAGCCAACAATCTTTCTGTCTCTTAGAATCCTCTCCAAAGTGTATTCTTCTTCTACAGCGCACATTTGCACATGTGAAGCACTCAAATAGTAACTAGCATTCGTACTAGGAACTTTCACTTCTAGCATTTTGTAGCATCTATACACTGCCACACCACCAACAATCTCGATTACAACAACCTGGTGACACTTTCCTACTCTGTCATACACTCCTATTCTTGTGTACAACCCACTCTTCACTCTCTCTCTTCTAGCCACCTAATAATACTCTCATTACAAGGCAACCATTCCTTTTCTTCATATTCAATGATACGCTTGTAGAAATAAACACATACCTTCTTGGAAGGCTCCTCTTGCAAGAACTCTTCCCATATCGTTACCAATGATGTAACATCTAGCTCTACTTGAGTATGCGTTTTGGCTAAATCTTCTTCGTCGTTGTCCATTTCATCTTCTGGAACACCATCAATCTCAATATCCTCAAAGACATAGCCCTCTTCCTCTATTATGCCATGATCCATATTTATTAGCCACATTATTAACATTCTCAATTCATCTCTCCTCTTCTTGTATGTTTGGAGAGCCAGCCTTTCATCCGCGATTCCCGTTACTGCGATAAAATCCTTCACAACAAATGTGCCATGTTCATCAACATCACCAAATTGTTGTATCATTGATTCCATCATTTCTCTTACCAATTTCTCCACCAAATCCAACCCATAGTCGCTATAGGCAGCAACACAACTTCTGCGTCTTCTGAGCACCATCAACAATGTTTCTGGGTTTGCAATACTATTCTTTGGTAAGACAGAATCTAGTGCCTTCTCAACATATCCATTCTCATAACCATCACACTCATTCAACATAGAACACATGTTTTTGGTGGTCAACCTTCCTCTCTCGGACAAATAATACATTGATACATTATCAAGGGTATTCCATGACGGTATTCTACCATCTTCTGTTCTGTTAAGAGTGACCAAAGTCAATAGAGGCGTATTCTCGTACACTAGATCTACCATCTTGTCAACATACTTCTCACTCTTAACAGGTCTATACCACACAGTCTCAAAACATTGATGTCTTTCGTACTGTGTTTGCATCCACCTCAATACTTCTCTCCTATTTGGTAGACTCAACCTAATACTGCCCATTCTCCTTTCAGTGAATACTCTCATTCTTTTGCACACTCTCTGCAAGCTGGCAACATCTCTATCCTCAACAAACTCCACTATTACTTCTCCAACGTCTCTAGGTACACTCAACATGTTTCATTATACACTAATAACAGGTGGGTATGTTCATATCAATACTTACATCTGTACAATAGTGTGGTCTATGAGTGTTAGAGGAATAGTATTGATAGTTGTTATTATATAAAGCTCCGCCCAGTTCGCAAAGTTAAGATTATTACTCTATAATTAATGATTATCTGCGAGTGTAGTGATTACAATGTGTTATTGAAATCTTATATCTGCGAACTGGGCGGAGCTTTATATAATAACATGCCTACTTACTGCTTATAAGTTGTAATCAATACTACACTAGAAGTGTAGTATTCTAAGCAGTAATAAGAGACTAGAACCTCACAGTAATAGACAAATGATCCGAGAAGTATGGTGCAGGTTCATCCGTCTTCTCATTGGCATTCCACTTCAACCAATTCTTGAGCAACTCCACAGTACTATCTGGCACGAACGCAAAAATAGGAACCATATCTGCTGAAGAAAACACGTTCAATAGTGCGCTTAGCTTCTCCTTATCCAGTTTCTTCTGTTTGTCATAGAACCAACCAATATAAGAGCCTTGTAGTGCTGTTCCGTCAGTCAGAGCAATATTGTGGCCAGACCTATGCACAAATGTTCTCATCAACTCTTCAATTTGTTGTCCACCACGCTGATCCATGAAGAAATTGAGATCTCCGCAGATAAAAATATGCTTAGACTTCCCGAATGTGCTAATGAGGTCTCGAATAGCAGCATCCTTCTCATCTTCTACCATGGATAGATGAGTGTTCACAACAGTATACACGACACCCTTCTTGTTGAAACACGTGGCAAGGAAGGATCTATCTCTCTTTGGAGAATCATAAATTGAGTGTAACATACCCTCAAGTGTAACTCTGTTTCTGTTGTACAGAGTAACGAGATAGAAGGAGTATTTTTCCACATTCTCTCCGTATGGTTTTATTATAGAGCCAATATTGCTAGGTAGTCTACCAAGCCATTCTTGCATGGTGGGAGTCCCATCGCAATTTCTACCTTCTTGTAAGACAATTACGTCAGAACCGCTCTCAAATTGCTTGACAATGTATGCCAAGATAGTGTCTATCCTACTATTAGGATGTGTGTTGAGAAAGTTACAGGATTGACCAGAAAAGTTGAGGTTTAGTATTGTGATTTCGAGTGCTTGTTTTGGTACTGCCATAATTAGTGGCTGTATGTAATAGAGTTTATGATTCTATTACTATATAGCAATAGAATCATATTTGGATAATATGATTCTCCTCAGAATAGTCGTCTTAATATACTGACTATCCGACAATCATATAACATCAAGAACAACAAAGATGGCTACAAACTGTTGTGTTGTATGCAATTCAAAGGCAACATTCCACTGCAGTGTATGCAAACAAGTCTATTATTGCAACAGAGAATGTCAGAAGAAAGACTGGTCTACACACAAATCAACATGTGAAAAGGTCTCTCCTCAAGACAAGAATACTCTGGAGATTCTTATTGAGTCATTAGAGAAGACTAGTATTATCAAGAAGCTGTCTTGTCTCAAACAATATAGTATGTTGCACAACCTGGGGAAAGGATCCAATTGCTTTTCTCTTCTAGATCTCTCAATAGCAAATTATACATTACTTACTACTGTACAAAACACTATGAAATTGCCGAGTACTGCTAATGTGTATCTAGTTACTCCGGAAGAGGTTGTTGGTGGTCTTCCTACTCAATTCATTCCTGAAAGTCTCTTTGTTGGATTGTCAACCAAATCTGGTAAAGCTGCTACTATTGCTCGTATTGATGATGTTGTATTAGCAAATGAAGTAGTAGAAGAAACAGTGCTTGCAATATTCACATCCAAGTCGCGTGTTAAGCAATTCTTCTCAACAAATGCTAATGGATGTATGCTCCTATTGATACCAGACAGAGATACTTTGTTCCTCATGCACTTAAATACTAGTAGGACGTAATATAAGCATTTCGAGTAGTATTCTAGAACACAATGACAATTCTATGTATATTTGCACATAGAATACTCATCAGAAACATATCTGAATATAGCTACTAAATAGCTACAACAAATACAACATGGCTACTAACTATTGCAACATTTGTGGCTCAAAGGAAACATTCCTATGTGGTGGTTGTAATCAGGCTCATTACTGTAGCAAAGAATGTCAGAAGAAAGATTGGCCAATTCATAGACAAACATGTGCTAATCAAACAGATACAGAACAGGCGCATACACTAACTAATCTCCTCAATTCTCTAGAGAAAACAAGCATTCTTAGAAAGTTGTCGTGTCTCAAGCAATATGCCATTAACCACAATCTCGGGAAGGGTACTAATTGCTTCACTCTAATAGACCTATCCGTAATAAGTCCCGAATTGCTTGCTGATATGCAAAAGAGTATGAAAACCACATCCAATATGTATCTAGTAAACACAGAGCATGCAACCAGTGTATTTCCTAACCACTTCACTCCTGATAAGCTCTACATTGGAATGGCATCTAAATCTGGTACATCAGCAGACGTTGCTTGCATGAAGGACACTCCATTACCTCGCAAAGTTGTGGAAGAGACAGCACTTGTTATATTCGTAACTAGCTCGCGTATTAGAAACTTCTTCTCATCAACTGCAGCCAATACCAACGAAAATGCTCTTCTGTTGGTACCAGACAAGGATGATTTGTTCCCAATAAGCATGACTAGCAAAGGTATTACTATTATGTCGTAATAGTAGCCGTATTCTAACCATTTCTCTGTGCTATTAAGTACAAAGAACTGCAAAGTGACTATTAGTGTGTAATTATATATTAATGTATCACTAGCAATGACAACATCACAAGGCATTCTTACTTGTCTTCCAGGAGATATTCTAGGATTACTATGCGTTCATTACCACTGCATAGCACTCATTAGACTTCTCAGCAGACACTACTACAACAAAACCAAGCAACTCTTCACAAGCTACCAACTTACTCAACCGATTGCGTTGTCTGAACTGTGTAGATTCATAGCAAAGATAGATGCTGTTCTCTCTTCACATATATTCTCTGGGTATGATATTAAGTGGCCTAATAACAGTGAAGCATTCTGTGATGAAACCAGGAGAATAGACCGCCGTTTGAGGCAATTAGGAACAGAACCAATCTTGACTTCTTGTCATAAGGAGCATTGTGGATACTGTATGAGAATGGATACATCTGTTCAGGGAAGAATTGATGGATATCTTCCCCAAGGGCATCTAGTATTCCAATATAGTCTCTCTCCTCATGGCAGTGAATGGTACATTCCAAATTTAGCATGTCTTTCCACGTGTAAGGCTATGGAACTCGGAGACATTGCTAACAAAAGTTACAGTGAACACTCTACTACATATGTAATAGTAGATTCGGCTACTTTCCACGCAATTATGCGAATGAGAGGTGTAACCAAGACACCCAAGAAACTAGCAAGGAAGAATAAGATTGCCTATGAATTGAGCTGGAGAAGAGGACAACACCATCATGAATATGAATGCTTGAATGGCGGTGAGGCCAAATTAGTTGTCTATGATGTAAGATGTTAGGAACAGTTCTATCTGATTCCTACAATGCTGTCACACTATTAGCATACCCACAACTACACAAGCAACCAATGCACCAACTACACAGCAACCATTTCACATCAATTTGCAGGCATTTACCAACACCAGCAGTCTGTCGTCTAGCTAAAACATGCAGAAGAATGCGACAAATTCTTCACCAGTCTATTGTTGAATCCTACACACGGCCTCCTACTCTGGAAGAGATACATATTCTTCTATCTCTCCTTGATAGGACAGGCAAAGGATTGGTGCTATCTTTCTACATTAGCCAAAAAGTAATAACCGTAAAATCCAACTTTAGGGGATATACCATCAATAGTTACACTCCTAACACTGCTGACAAATGCCTAGATGTCAAGGAGATAAATTGCAGTCTAATTACCACGGTTCCACAGAGTTGTCCGAGCATTGTTACTATGTGTTTTACATTGTTCATTAGAAGACCACCCAAATATCTTCTACCTCTTTGTTACGCGACTATTTTGAGACAGAATCAACCCATTTTGGATGCATATTCTTCTGCTCTCAATAGGGATGGATTTGAACCAATTGTTTACCTCTTCGAACAATGGATCAAAGAGGATGCTGAATCACGCTTACTTCCATCAATCTACTCGAGCAAATCCTGTGCTGATAATGTCTCGACTGCATTAACACGCAAACTCGCTGGGTTTTTCGACGATAATACTATGGAACTAGATGTTATCTGCTGCTTTTTGACACAAATGGAGCAAAGTGGAGAGCCATTCTATGCTGCTGTTGCAGACACTGAGACTCGTGTTGCGGTTGTAGAGCGCAAACAAGCATACTCTACGCCAGAAATAGCAATTCATTATACCAAATCTGGAGATAGGCTAAGAGTAGAGAATATTACGCAGTTATACAACGCACTCTTCGATCTTAGGGAGGAGGGTATAGAATATGCTCTAGATTCTGTCACACTTACTAGCATTCTTTCTAATTACCTTCCTATTGACACCATCAACAGATATACAAGATACAACGGACACTTTATGTCTCGCCATTTCGCAGACGTGTTTGAGAGGCCGTTTACTGATGAAGAAGTCAATGACAAGGAGTTAAGAAGAAGGCGGATACTAAAGAGGTACCAATTCCTCAACCTTTGGGCACAATATGCAACACCATTCGACACAGAAGCAATTCCATCAACAAAACTTCAGGAGGAACTAGATAGTGTTTATAGGCATTATGTGGAGTGGTCTAACGCACTGGAATTCTAGTCTACTGATTCTATGTACAAATATACATAGAATACTCGCTTAGTTTAGATGCTATCAATGCGACGAATAGCATAGCCATGTTCGCGGTAGATTCCTCTGGTTAGTCTATCTCTTAGTATTGAGGAGTTGATGCTGAGTTTGTTTATTACTGTAATGCCACTAGCCATAATGTTAGTGGCATACAAATATTATTAACCAATTACGCGTCCATAACTCTCTCCTGTTCTCATCAGTACTTCCCTACCAAAGAGGAAGTTGTTCAATAGATTCCATGACCAACTCCAATGATATTCGAGCGACAGTGATAGCATCAACCATGCATCTTCGCTAGGAATATTGCTAACACGACTAACAGCATGAATTGTCATCCCACCGCAATATAACTCCAAATACTTATTCATAGTATCCAATGCTCTATTAGTTTTTAGACATTCGTTATACTCTCTACTAAGAACAATTTGGTCTCTACTACATCTTCCGAATATTTTGGGATTTGTTCTCAAATACCATTCGCGTAATCTAGTTTGTTCTTCTGCGGTCCACCACTCTTCTCTCATTTGGAAGGTATCCTCAACCAATGAATAGCCTAATATTACCTCAAGACTAATACAACTACCAAGAAGTCTATCCAGATGTCTCCTCACGATTTTGTCTTTTGTACGCTGACACCATTCAAGATTATTCTTCCTTCTTAGTAGCAAATATTCAACCCAATGCATTGGTAATACAACTTCTCTGCTTCCACATACATTCTTGACCCAATCTATTCCTCTAATATCACTAATATTCTTTATATCGTCTCTATACAGCACAACACCATGGTAGCTGTTATTATTGAAGATTCTACACACATGTAATCGCCTGTATTCTGATACATTCTCTACTGGAGCAACTACAACTTCCACAACATGCGTTATGTTAGCACTGTATCCAAGTCCTTCTAAACGTTCACCAGGTATACAGTGTAGCTTATTCTCCTTAATATACGCTATTACATTCTCACGTTCACCTCTAAATGCATCTAGAGTCTTCTCTATCAAACAAGCCACCTCTTTGCCAGTGATTGGTTCTTCTTTTAGCTTCTCTAGCAATGCTAATGTCTCACTAAGGATACGTTTGCTCAACACATATGCTCTCCAGCTACATCCATTGTAGATTAGACTTCTCACTTCTCTCGGAAGTAGTCCCAGCAATCCTAATGGAGTCTTCTCCATTCTTTAGTACTAAGCATACACAATGCTTAGTATAGTCACAATATCATTAGAACCCAATTCTCTTGCATTTCTTCTGTGTCAATTCTAGCAGAGTAATAACTTCCTCTTTCACTATCTTACTAGCATCTTCCACAGAACACAATGACACTCCTACTAGACTCTTCCTAACACATTCTAATCGGTGCTTCTCTCTTTGTCTCTCATTAACATTGCCAAGACAACCTCCCAACCATTCTACAAACAATGCTAGCCTAAGAGCATTAGCATGATACTTCTTAATAGCATCGATATTAGATGGTATGTCTTCCAAGACAATAACCTGTCCTTGTAGCACCTCCCTAGCACAGAAGGGTGCTATGAATGGCTTACAAACCTTCAGCACAACATTCTTGGCATCTTCTGCTAAGATATCCTTACTTAATGCACCAGGAATAACCCAGGATGTTGGTGAGAGACTGTCCTTGTCCTCTTTCAAGGGTAGCGTAGTTCTAGTATGTCTAAACACACCCTCTTCAAACGAACCAACACCTCTAGGAATCAGAGAAAGAGATACCTTCTTGTCACGAGGCATCTCTTTCTCTGCGATTCTAGACCAACCATCTACACATCGGATAACACTTTGTTTCTTACAACGCACAATCATTTCACCAGCAAGACATTCTCCATTCTCTTGCATACTGACAGGAGTACTTGCAAGACAGTAGGAATTCAACACTACTCCACTCTTTCTCACTCCTATCTGGTACAATCCATTTGCATCTTGTAGTAGCTTGCCAATTCTGGCTCTTTCTCCATCAAAGTTGAACATACTTTGCTTTATTAGTCGCAATAACAACTCCTATAAGATCAGATAGAATAACATAGAATAATATGCAATTCACTCTAGTAGAAGATGAAGAATACAACTTCCTATCCTGGAAGGGAGTATTCACAGAAGGTAATTGCAACATAAGAGGCACCAGAGTCTACTTCACTAGTAAGGGAGCAGTTGGATATTGCACCAATTGTCAATACAACTACATTTGTGACAAGAGAACAGTCGAATTAACTTACAATAGTGTTGATCATATGAATATGCGAGACAAAACACTTGTACTAATCATCCAAGAAATCAAGAACAAGAATCCTCTTCACTTTTGGAATGAGAATGTAGGTTGTAGAGAGTGTAATCATGTACTTATAATACAATTCAATGACAAAGAAGGTGTTCTACAGGAATTATCTGATGTTCTAACCTACACCAAGGAGCACAATGTCTACCAGGATTGGATCTAAAATGTGAATAGTATTAGTGGTATAAACTACTAATACAACACCACTCAGAATGCCACCATATACTATTATAACATCAGACATTCTCGAGCAGTATTCTGTTGTAGAACTCTGTGAGCTACAAGTGCGTATTACTGCTGAACTGGCTAGAAGATTGGGACAGACAACAGACAATGGACAGATTAATGATGATGAACAATACAACAAGCAAGTAGTAGCAAAGACCCGAGAACTACAAAGCATTGCCATTGCAAACAAGGAGGTTGTTTTGATCAAGAATACACTTCACCTAGATCTAGATGCTTTTTTGGTGGGTACTCCAGTTACTTATCCATTTCACGCACAGCTTATCGCGCGTAATCCTACTACAGGCAAGAGAACAGGCTATCTCATTCTCTTCTTCAATACATCAGGTATTGCCAAGGCATTTGTTGATACATGCTCTAGCAGATTAGGAGCATGCCTGCTATAATACAAATGATTGATTGTTAGTAGTTTAGACTACTAACAAACTAATAACATGCAATTTAGCACAGAATATCGACTAGGGCATATCTTTCTCAACTGGCAAGGGAATTATACACATGGTAACTGCTCAGTAAGAGGAATAAGACTATTCTTCACCAACAAAGCAGCCAAAGCACATTGCAATCAGTGTGAGAGTACCTATCAATCCGATAGCAGAGATATGTTTAATAGTTCGTTCCAGTTCCTTATTAATGAGATTAAGAATGGTTCTTCCGAAGCAGAATACAAGTTTGTATTGTATTCGAATAATTGTGAATGTCCAATATGTTGTTCCAAGCCATTAATTGTATTCTTTCTTGCCAAACAGAAGGTGTTGGATGAATTGCAACGCGTATTAGAGTATAAGTTGTAGTATTGATTCTTAAGCAGTTTGCATAGAACCGTAGTCTGGTGTAGCGTTGATACCTATAGGAGTATTACCCAATCTCTCACTAGCTGCTCTTTGCAGAGCTTCTTTCCATCGCAATCGTTTGTGTACTTTGTATTCTGCTATCATAGCTTCTACTATGCAATACACGACATAGCCGACACTAAAGATAACCGATGCACCGATTATTGTACCTATAAATGTTAAAAGCCTAGCAGTGGAAGGATCCATTCCCATTCCTTGCAACCTTGTTTGTGTCTATCCTTCTGAATTTGTGTATCAGTCGCTATGAGTAAACCACCAACAATCTACTAATAAACTAACCATGCAATTCGAGAACCTAACAATAGAGGAACTCTACAAATTGCAAGAACGATTGAAGATCGAGATAGTCAAGAGACACAACCGGCAAGAACTCAACCACTTTAGAGAAACACATTCCATTCCGATTGCTGGTAAACGTGTTATTGTACTCAAAAACACCATTGGTTCACAAGTATCTGAAATTCTGCAATACATACACCAGTGTATTCGTGACTATGGCGCAGTAGAAGAGCACTATGTTGCAATGACACCAGAACCAGAAAAGAAGAGAACAGGCTACTTCTTTGCTGTGCTTACTACTCCAAAAGCAGCAGAAGTATTCGTCTCAACCCATATAGGATCTGCATTGCGGGCAGAGTTTCTACGCTAAACTACCTCATTCTTCTTTCTGACTTCAGGAAAGAAGAGATTATTACTAGTATAAATATGTGTAGTAGTTTACAAGCATTTGCGTACACATCTTTCCTACCAACACTCCAATGTCTCAAGGAGTCTATTCGTACTACACCCAACTCACCACAATACAATGTCTTTGAAGTCTCTACAATACCGTCTATAACGCATGTTACATCGAAATACACTAGATATGTTGCTGTACTATGCTATTATTCTACACTTCAACCATTCTGTTCTACTATTCTACCAATCATTCTCAACAATGAACACTACTCTATTAACCACTCTCCAATTGAGGATACAATCATTCGACAAACCTTCTCTACTCTCTTCTCTTCACAAACATTGTACTCTTTCTTGTCTCCCCCAGTATGGGAAGTACCATTCCTCTTCTTTGTACTAGAAACAGACACCTTCTGTATTGCGAAGCTTAGCAATGGTGTATTCCAATTACATAGACCTGTTAAGGCAGAATGTGACTCTCACACTTCAATCACAATAGCTTCCCACTAACAAACACTCCTAGACACAAACCAATGTCTAAGAAGTTCATTCCTCCAACAAGAGAGGAATGTATCTCCGCACTTTGCTTAGAAGACATTCCAAAGACACTTCAATCTTACCCACAATTCTTCAGCGGTATTCCTAAGCCAAAGAAGAATGATTGGTTAAGTACACACGATGAGAAAAGAGAGAATTATGATATGTGGTTCTCTAACTACACACCTAAGCAGGGTGTTGTCTACCTCCAACCTATCAACAATATTAGTATCCCTCTAGACAAACTAGTAGAATTTGTTGGTCTGTTCTATCCCAATACTACCATTACTACGTTGCCAACACTCTTCATACAAAACAAGACAATAACTGTCACTAAACAAACTACTAGACGACAGACAAGTACTACTTTGACACTAAGATGGCGTCACTGCCATGCATACGACACTGAGAAGGTTACCAAGAAACAACATGAACAAGGACAGTATTCTATACCGTCTCTTATTACTGTACTACGAAGAGTAATGCCAAGAGACACCAAATACATCATTGGAGTTACAATGGAAGACTTGTATCACACAAAGACGGATAGTTTTGCAGTTGGAATAGCTATGCGAAACATGGGAATTGGTATCTTCTCATTCCATAGATATACTCCTCCTATTAGTGACAATAACCGTGCTAGTATACTACTCCAGCGAAGTTGCAAGGTCTTGGTCCACGAATTAGCTCATCTATTTGGAATGTTGCATTGTGTTTGGTACACTTGTTGTATGAACGGGTCTACTACTTTGGAAGAAGACTACAAACAACCACTTCACTTCTGTCCTGTGTGTCTCAGAAAGCTACAGAATATTACTGGTTGTGATCTCAAAGAGAGGTACATCAATCTACTACGCTTCTACACTGAGAATAGCTTCTTGTTAGAGGCAAAGTGGCAGAAGGAACTACTGGCGTTGTTGTAGTTATTAAGAGTTACTATGCTACATGCAAATCAGAAGATCAAGCACAATACCACCTCGATACCCACCTCGTAAGCATACCCAACAGCTAACAACCCCACTATAATTCGTCGAGACTTCATACCAATTTGTTTGATATGAAGTAGTTGTTGATACCGAGTTTCTCATGTACCCGTCAATTAACCACACAATATACATAGTGTATGTCCTATTATGACGTTCGCAGATATAAAAATCTAATTAGTTGGTAGTTGTGATAATAAGTAATACACGGCCTAAATACTATACAGTTCTGAGCATATTGGATGCGATTTGGTGGTCCACCACGCGCTTGATTCATAATATAGTATAAGCTTCATACCAAATAGATTGTGAATAGGTAGAACGTGAATCAAGCAAGTGGTACCCCACCAAACGCCATTCCACAGCATAGAATGGTGTACAAGTTAGGCCGTGTATTACCTATTGTCGTGAATACCGAATAATTGGAATTTTGTATCTGCGAACGTCACAATAGAACATACAAGTATGATAATTAGCATGTTCACAATAAGAACATACTACTAATATTACATATCTACTCCAAACCCTTGCGAATAATCCCTTCAACTTCCTCGCTTGTAGAAGTAAATGGTATTTTGATGACTTTGATGCCCATTTCCTCCACCATCTGCTCCTTGGTCTTGAGAGGAGTGTTAAGAGGCCACAATATGTCTCCTCCATTCCACTCAATAGCAATCATTGGAGGTGCAGGAATGTAACAATCAACAGTTTGTCCTGCCATTTCTGCTTTAGTGTGTTGCTCATATTAGTATGAATACATCCTAACAATCATATGCAATACTCGACAGTAGATAATAGGTGTAATGCATCTACCAATTCTACTCTTTCACCATCCATTTGGAATCTTCTCTGTTTCATCGCAATGAATATGAGACTTTCTTCTACTCTTAGTGGAATGTTAGTACCCTCTTTTCCCCTCTTCGTACACTCCTCGCAATTCCAGGGACAAATAGCTGTGTGATCAACTCTGAGATGTTGATAGATATTGTTGTGCAAACATGCATAGCGTTTCCAAGCATTATACGAGCGGAAGCATCGTTTGTGTCTGCAGAAGTAGACTATGTCGTTGGGCATTTCTTTCTATTACTAGAGGCACTTAGTATATTCATATGTATTTGTTCATAATAACAAATACAATACTCATCGCTTAATACTGCGAAGATATGCTTTCACGTTAGGACTCCTATCACCTATGTTCTTCAATCTACGCTTGCTTAGATTGTATCCGAATCCTAGCATCATCTTGACTATGTCTATTTGGCTGTACTCTACTGCTTCCCTAATGATCCAGAGACCTTCATTCAAATAATACTTGTGTTTGGCTCCCTTGACATGCAGTCTTGGTAGTAGGTACCTTCTCACCAAGTATTCTACTATCCTGATAGCACCATGTCTTATTGCAGTGCATAGTATGCCTTTGATAGACTCTGCGTGTCTCTCATCGTTATATTCTCTAGGAAGAAGTGGTTTAGCACGAGTACAAGCCCATTCTATGACATTTACTCTATCCCATATAGTAGCTCTTGTTAGCATACCACCTATAGCCTTGATCCATGTTTCGAATGTCCTAGCATTGGTACTACACGTGCTAGAACATCTACTATAGTACAATTCTATTCCAAACACATTACCGTATCTAGCAGCAACAAAATACGACCTCTTATCTCTGCTGTTGTGGCCTACTATCCTTTTGAGAGTTGAGCAAACTTCTCTTGTTAATGCTCTAGTGAATGGGTCCAAATAGTCTAGTATTACTAGTAGAATGTCTCTCGGCAATTCTATGAGACTCCAATCTCTGTAGACAATCTTCTTACACAGTCTCCAATACTCTACATCATATTCTTCCTTAATAGGTAGTAGTCTCGAAAGCCTGCTCTCTTCTTGTAGAGGGAATAAGTTTGGATAGTTCTTACTGCTAACCTTCTCGTAATCACTGGTTAGTCTTCTATTACGCCATAGCATACACTGTAGCTTGTGTTCTCTCCAATTCTCCTTAAGGCACTTCTTGTCACAATACCTAACAGAATGACAACCAGTACAGGTTAACGAATCGGTGGCTATCCTAGAACAACCCATGCAAGACCATTCCACTCTCAACATCCTGGCAAATGCTTCCAATTTCGCAACTGGTATGCGAAATTCTGAGCAACTACTACGCAAACCATTTATTACGAATATGCAAGTGCCTCTGTCCATACAAACAATACCAAACTTCCTTGGACCAGTTGCTAGGTTGCATACTAGACTAAATTTGGTTGTGTCTATCGCTATTAGATCAATAAGATACTTGCTCAATGTTTCTTGTAGTGTTGCTACTATCACGCTGTGTAAATTGAGTGATAATGACATTGCGAATGCATGTGCTCTTTCTTTTTCGTGTCTGACATCAATATCAAGGGCTTGTCTGTGAATAGCTACCCACTTATCAGGGCCCCATAACTGTGTCATTTCTGTGTGATTTGTTACCTGTATATGTTACTGACAACAAATCAGCTAGTAATTACAATGGATGAAGCCGTCAGTAGAATAGACAAATTCCTAGCAGAATATGAGTCTAGTATTGGATTTAGTAACCTAGACTATAATGGAATATCCAAAATACGTCTGTTAATACCAGGTAAGTTGTATCTTAGCGGAATAGAGGGTTATTCAGCAGTTGCGAATGGTACATTACATGTTGATGTTGTCATTACAGTATGTTTTGACACGCTTCCACCTGGTGTAATATCATGTCAACAACACAAGTATAGCATAGCAGACTGCTTAGGTGAGACATGGAATGATGGCAAGTATCTACTGGAGATTTCTGAGATACTAGACAGCAATTTGAAGGCTGGTAAGCGAGTGTTGGTTCATTGCATGGCAGGGATGTCTAGGTCTGCGACTGCTGTTTTGTATTGGGTAGTAACTCGATACTTGGATAGAACAACCAAAGAAGAGGATGTTATGAGAGCTATTAAGCTGCTGAAGAATGACAGACAATGTGTCTATCCTAACAGAGGGTTCATTAAGCTGTTACTCACTGTTTAGTAGCTTAATTCTTAATTATCACTGATAATGTTCATATGACTTGTATGATGTTGTGAGTTATGTCACAACATCAAGCATCAGACATGTCTCTATTATCTATTCCTCTAGACATCTTGAGGCTAATGATGATGCGGTTGAATGACAAGACACTAGCTAGTGCACAGAGAGTATGTAGAAGACTATTATTAGCATGCAAGCCTGCACTGGATATTATTGGTAGTACGATGCCAAGCAATAGTGAAGTGTTGGCATGGCTTAGGATGAGGAGGGAGATCATGCAGGACACAGAAGTATCGTGGATGGATCCACAGTGCGATAGAGTAACTAGAGTGCTGTTCCGATTCAGCGAGAGACATCCAGAGAGTACGGCAACTCCATATTTGATGGAAGAGATGGATGGTAGACTGGTACTGAGTGCCACAGCAGATAATAGTGCTCTACTTGGTAAACAGATTGACAGTGGATTATTGAGGAATGAATTACCTGACGGAATAGTGGACCCATTCGCTATGATAGCTGTATTGAGGATGAGACGTAGCTGTTGTAAGCTCTGGAAGGAGACACATTACAATAGCTATGGATTAGATCTACCCAGACAGTGCATCCAGAACGTGGTTCGTCAATATATAGATGAGTTGGGTGTTGGAGATGCAGTGTATAGTGTATCTACTAGAGAGAATATGGAAAAGGTTGGTATGTATGCTTGGAACCGAGATAGAGATGTTAGGACTGTTCTAGATCGTCTACGTCTGGTAGTGTGGTGTTGGATGAAACAAAGAACACTTGGAGACGTGATGAACTATATTGAGAGTGATGACAATGAACATGAGATTGAACAGTCTGTTACGAACATGATCGACTTGTTGTGGCAAATAGTCAATGAATATCCTCTCGCATCCAGCATTATAGACTTGGAACATGACAAGGAGTTGGGAGCTTCAAGCGTGCTACTACCTAGCGATAGCGAAGTTGTTTGGTGGTTAGAGAAGCAAATGAAGATGTGTAAACATCTACAACTCTCATTTATAATTAGTAGTAAGGAAGTAGTAGTTCTGGATGTATGTGGAAGGGACAGGATAATGTGGACTAGCTACTGGGTACATGGTAGAGCATTGAAGAGCGCTGCAGGTCTGGAGAGGGGTGCTGTGAAGCGAGGGAGGAAGCAACTGGAAGAGATGTTGAAGAGTAGAAGACTAATAGGAAGAGTAGATCCATGGACTATACTAGCTGTAGTAGATGCGAGGAATGGAGATGTTGAAGATGTAGGACGCAGTTGTAATGGTAAGTATATAGCATCTACATATATGCGATCCTTGATGAAATCTTCTGTTAGTTGGCTTCTAGACGAGAATAGTAAGCGTTCAGTGTGGACAGATGCGATAATACTAGAGGATGTATTAGACACAGGAGATGACGAAGAGTACACATGCGATTTCCAGGACTTAAGACTCGAGTTGTACATGTGGGCTATGCCTGGTACTCGTGAGACGAGAGGACGAGTACTTGGAGAGTTGTCTGGACGATCCAATTTCGACTATAGGATGCTTGTATATCATACATTGATCCAGATGTCGCGTGTATATGGTCTCTTACAGAGTGGTGTTAGAGTATAACAACCAGTGTACTCTAGATAGAGTACGCTGAATGGCTAGTATAGAATAGTATAGAATAGTATAATAACGGTTTAGACGGGTGGAATATCGGCCTTAACATCAAGTAGTGGTTGCATGCTAGGTAACTTCTGTCCACAACTCTTCCGATGTTCTGGCCAGTCCTTCTTCTGGCATGCAACACTACAATAAGAAGTGTGTCGGCATAGTCCACAACGTAATATGCGCTTCATGAAGCACCCACAGACTGTACAATGAGAGGAATTCCATGCATGCTCCTTCTCCATCAGCAATAGACATATATCACTAGGTTCTGGCCAGCAATGGTACGTCATATTGACCTTATCAAAAGAACCCTTACCCTTCTCACCACACCAAACACATGTCATGCCTTCAAGAGGGTTCTTATTGCATGGACAGACGTAGACATGCTGTTGTTGAACTATTCCATCGATTTTTACGCCCTTGGTGATTATACTGTAGGCATCTCGAGGTCGTGTAATACCGCATAACTTACATAATCTACCCTTGTATAGATCCTGGACTTTGGGACTACTAATGTAGTGACCAGAGGACCAATCTGAACACATGTATATGTAAGTGGATTCTAGTTTGTGACTAGACATCGCATTACCACGCTTGCAGCAGCCAGAACAAAGCCCTAAAGCACGTGGCAGTTTTGGACACGTCTTGCATAGCTTGTACTCTATCAGAGCTTGTGGAGTCTTCTCAAGAGTTCCATTTACGCACAAGTTAGGTACTGGCGAAGCTGCTACATATCTGTTACTAACCTCTGGACGCTTGCCACAGTGGATACAATCCAATATGGAGATGAGAGGAGTGTGCTCGTCAGGACCTTGTATTCTTGGCTCTTGTACTTGTTCATTCATCACATGTATGATGGGCATACGCGTATAGACATGCGATGCTATTCTTTTACACACTTCTCCGCAGACCAGAATGACGCCTGCAACGAGATATGTGTATAGGACTGGTCTCTTGGCACACAAAACACATCCAGACACTCCTCCTATCTTTAGCCAATCCATAGGTTGTCCTACACAATTACTGCACACTATTACAGTGTGTTGAGTAATCTTAGAGGCAAACAAGGTGCCATAAGTGATGAAGTGAATGGGATTGCTTACTTTAGTATTGCAATAATGGCATGCGAACTTGATTGGTGGTCGGAATGCCATGACTTTGGATATGATTAGATGGCACCTATTATAATCAGTATATAGTTACTATTCTTCTTCCTCTTCCTCATAAGCTACATCAGCTAACTCATCTCTGAATGCTCGTAATACATCTAGTACATTCTGCGCATTACTCTTCAACACTTGATCAACCACTTCTAGACCACCAATTGGTCTTGCAACATCAAGCCACTTCTCACGCTGTTCATACGTACCAGCTCCTGTCCAGTAGGCCATCAATCGAAGTTCCTGCACTATACGGTTGTGTTCGCCGCGTCTACTATCATAGAATGGATCCTTATAATCCTCATCCTTTCCAAGCACATCGACAACATTGCCAAACTCGTCTGTGATATTGCCACCTTCAATACGTTCCATCTCATTATCAAAGTACTTGCTTACCTTGCTAATACCATATCTAGGATCCTCTTCCACTCTTCCTATTCTACTACGCATGACATTGAGCATAGTCCGAGGATCAACATCTCCAGGTAATTGCTTAGTCTTGAGAATAGTTCCGAGATGAATATCATGGATATTATCTATCATTTCCAGTGTTTCCCACTCTGTATCTGCGACTACAGCGCTAAAACGCATATCCAAAGGTCCTAATATCTCGAGTATGTTCACAGAGCCAGATATCATGAATGCTATCCTGAATCGCTTACCATTGTTTCTCATGTCTTGCATCCACTTCACTATTTCGTGATGATCTGGTAGAGCCTGCTTATCATTCTCATCGAGGCCTTCCATATAATGCTCAAACTCAATATCCGCCTGACGTATTACCGCAAGCAGAGTATTGGCACGATCTAGTAGCATCTCATCCGTATGCTCAATAGCAGCATCTATCTCTATAGCTTCATCAGCTAGCTCTATGCTCTCTTCTGATGTACGTACCCACAATCTTATTAACATTGTAAGCACTACCAAGTTGTTCCGATAGGTTTGTCGTTGTTCCTCTGTTGACTCACCGTCCGCGATAGGCAAGATTATGTCTGCTAAATCACCCTCCCAGCCTCGATGTCCATATAGAAGCTCAATATTGTCTCTTCCAAGTATGGGTATCAAGAACCTGTTCAATACTTCTCTTTGGTACGTTCTAGCAATGTCTAGACCATAGTTGTCTACATTATATCGCTCTAGATGCGTCTTACGACATCCCATTCTCCTCCTAAGGATTGCCAAGGCAGTTATTGGATTTGGTACACCATTAGGTATTGGCTTATCGTATGTAACAGATGTTCCTGGGACTCTAACTCCACTAGCATCACTAGTAACTGTTACGACGTTCCAACCATTCACGAGAAATACACGATATGCGGATACGTGACCGGTGATAATACGTATCGTTACGGACATATCCAGAGCATTGTAGAAGGCTATTGGCTTATCTCTATGCGATTGGGAGATTGATGATGTGTACCTTACTATCTCTCCCTCCAACGGCAGTAATAAACATAGTCTCTCAAGAGCAACACGACTCATCTGCTTAGTACGCTTGCTGGTTACTTGTAGTGCTGCTACACCTCCAGGAGGTAATAGACTACTAATTCCTCTACTAATATCAAGAGGCATTCCAGTCAATGATGGAGTGACATGACCACCATATCTGGTCATAGCCATAGTTGTTTATGACATGTAAAGTTATGGCAGAAGCATCACCTCCTCCACCAGGTCTAACCTACAACAGCTACAGAACATGGAGAAGTAGTAATATTGGTCGTAGCACTGCAGAAGAGCTGTCTAGAGGATGGGCAGAGTATAGACAAGGTAGTAGATTGTCTCCTATTAGAGCTAGTAGATTGTCTCCTATTAGAGCTAGTAGACTGTCTCCTCCTAAGAGTACTAAACTATCTCCAACAACTACTCTTCGAATGTCTAGACCTGGCTTACTAGCACGTTCAGGCATATCTGGACTACCTACAGACCTGCTCAATACAGTGTTAAGACTGGCTAGACTACCAAATACTACAATGGGTGATCTACTACGATTCTGTTCTGCTGATAAACGTATGTTACTTCTATGTAGACAAGACTCGATATGGCGTAGCATCTTTGAGGCTCGTCACGGACAACAATCTTCTGAATTACCTGCTAGAGTAATCATACCATGTAGTGGTAGTGGTGGTGGTAGTACTACATTAGATCTTAGAATATGTAGTGTACAGTATGGTGATACAACCATTCCAAGTTGGCGTATATGGCTTCGTCTACTCGAGAAGGAGTTACCACGGAGAGACATTCCTATAACTATCACTCTCGTACCTACTACTAAGGAAGTCAAGAGATTAGATGCACCGCGCATTAATAGAATGGCAGGTGGTGCAACACACGAACAAGTCTACTATTCTCTTGAGGAGGTTAATAGAGAGTTACAGACTCGATTCGAAGAAGATATAACACATACGAGAGATGGACTACTCCGCAATTACGTGCGGCATATAAGTGTACCTACTCCAGCCAGTGTTGCTGAAGCTGAAGAACTAGCATCTTCCAAGTTCAAGTATGATGTGGAGAAGCACTTGACAGGTCTTCAAGACATTGATATGCCTGAGATTGGAATCGTAGCAGACTCAATAAAACGTGTGAATGGACAAAATATGAAGTATACAGGTCTACTTCGAGTCAGAATCATTCCTGAATTACTAGAACAGCTAGATCGTGTCATACTATACATGCGGAAGCATTATACAACTCTCCACGACTTTGGTAGTGTGTTTGGTAAGGTAGTAGTTACATATCCTAGCGTATCAACATTCAAAGCTAAGCGTACGCATAGGCTTATGGTAAGAATATGTTGAGTGGTTACGAGGTACCGGGGTACTCTCGCGATGCCGAAGTGGGTATCGTAAACATAGTGAATGTCACCAAAAGTGCTTTGAATTGCATGGGAAACATGAATATAGGTTTGGTTATTACTGGATATTAGAATGTATATGTTGGTCTTACAAGGTAGTATTCTTAGGCCACTTACTAACATATATTGCGAACAACTTGCAATATAGCTGATTGATATTACATTAACACAACTCACGAAGTCAACCTCCAATTTGGAGGTATTTATTACTCTTACCACTTCACCTCAGCCTTAATTCCATACTTCTTTAACAGATCCATTCTTTCCCCCTCAAACTCATCTATTATTACGCTCTCTTCATCTGCCAATCTCTTCATTACATCAATCATGAATGCATCAACACCTTTCTTGCTAAGACATCTATATGGTATTCTAACTAGCGCACTTCTGGTTAGTCTAGACCACATATTCTTAATTGCATCATGTACTAATCTTCCCTTGAATCCCTCCTCGCCGCCAAACACATCTACTATCATAATATGTTGCATACCATCTCCCTCAAGTAAGCAATCATAATCTATCAAGTAGAAGTCTGCTCTCAATGCATATCCTCTAGGAGATCGAAGCGTAATATAAGTCCACTGTCTTATGAATCTAATATTGTTAGCTTTGAGCCAATTCCTAATAACTCGCTCCAATTTTGATTCTCCACAATAAGGACACCATGTTTGATCATTAATAACATGATCAACTCTCGCTTTCCATTCATGTTTATATCCGCATTTCCACTCAGCGAATATTCGAGTTGATCCTGTGTCTTTCTTTTTGCCATCGGTTCTTAGAATGCTCTCCATGCTAAAACAATCTCCACAGGAGCCATCATCTTCTATCATCGTTTTGGCGAATTCTTTTAGTTGTTTGAGAGTATAGGGAGCCCTACCAGAACAAGTAGGACACCAACTTTTATCACTAGTAATACTACGATGCATAACAACCCATCTACAACCTTTTTCACATTCTAGTACAAAGTATGAGCTGGATCCCTGATATATTCCTATCAGCACTTTTCCGCCTCTCCCTTCAACATGAATGACGAGCTTGTTGTATTGTCGCCTTTGATACTCATTCATTTCCCCTTCTAGTTTCACCCTATCAAACTTGTCGAGGTCCTTCAATTCCTTAATATCCACCTTCTTAACTGCCATATTTCGCCACTATTCGCTAGGTTTCAACAAATTCATATTATAAGTAGTAAATGTCTAATCAGATTAGTTATGAATAATCTTTGGACTCCCTCGTAACTACATACATTGCAAGCAAATTGTAATGTAGAACGCCATAATTACTAGGAATGGAGTAGTATAATTATGACATAGTACAAATTGGTCATCTAGTTCATCCTTGTTAGGTCTCTAGCTGACCACTCTTATAATACAGGTCTCACATTACTCAACATGGCCACTACTCATTCTAACAGTGCTCCTACCAGCGTCTGTTGCGTCTGTAGTAGCATTGGTAGTAACTTGCGAAGTTGTGGCAGATGTAAGGCTAGACAGTATTGTTCAGAAGTGTGTCAGAAACGCGACTGGTATTCAGGTCACAAGAAGATGTGTAGTCCTCCTAGTATAGCCAAAAAGCAGGCTCTAGATGCTAGTGATGTGTTTAGTCGTGATACAGATCTCTTGGAACTCATGTCCATGATATGTCATGGAATAATGACATCCAAAGATGTGGAATATGAGTACATATCAGTCCTTACAGTAATCAATCGTCCCTGGGAAGTTAGTATTGGTGGTGTTTCACTCGAGCCCATGGCCTATGGATCTATCCATCGTATACAACGCTCAGAACTACTACGATTAACTAGTGTTTATCTGGATCAAGACCGTATGGCACAAATCAAACGCAGTTCTTATCTACCAGTTTTACTTTTGAGAGTTGCTTCCACTGTTGATAGTAGTGGTAAGCTAATATCCATGCGCGTGTTAGAGACAGCACATTTCCATTTGTGGGCCTCATTAGAGTCTTCTAACGAATCTACTACATCTCGTCATGCCGTTAGGAGTGTTTCAATAGGTTCTAACAACCCACTAATAAATGAGGATGGTTCTAAGATGAACTTTATTCAACAAATAGCATATACCAATGTTAAAGCTATTAGAGATCTACATCAATTGTGCATAGATGCCTCTGAATCATCTTCTGATCTATTTATAGCCGGTAAGAAATTGCTAATGTTCCAGTACAACACTTCTATTCATCGCGCCACTTCATACATGTTCAGGGATAGTACCGATAGCATTGGTAGTGCGCTCTATCGACTGGCAGACCCTACATTAGTCAGAGGCGATATTATTAAGGTATTGTTGAAGGCATAATAGGTTGTTATTTGTAGTTTGGTATTGTGTACTAATACTTATACCAATATGTTGAGTTACGAGGTGGGTATCGTAAGCATAGTGAATGTCACCAAAAGTGCTTTGAATTGCACGAGAAAAGATGAGTATGGATTGTTTATTGCTGGATATTGGTGATGCCTTGTTGGTCTTGGTAAGTAGTATTCCTAGGCTACATACTGGTATACATCGCGAACAACTCGCAATGCAACATAGATTATGGAATCAAAAACATCCAACTGATTGAAGTGGTACTACTTGCTATAACATGAAATTGTTTGGCATGAATCCCGAAGACTCTCTTCCAAGTGGTCTTGGATACAATGCCTTCCGAACCGCCTACTCCAGAGCTGCTACTTCTGCTGACAAGGGCAGAGAAGCAGTGAGCAAAGCATGGGGTAAGTACAAAAGTAGGTTGTGCAAGCCATTAGTAGTGTACAACATTGATACTCTGCAAGGTCTACCTCCAGAGATTGTCAAGTGTATTGCTAACTATGGTAGAAGTGTGCATGGATTGTTGAGGAGAACGTGTAGCAGGTTGTACACCATTCTCAAGACTGTGAATGTGTGGGATACTGTTGTGAGCTTGGATGAGATTGTTGCATACTTGAAGTGGAAACTTACTAAGATGTTTGATGAGAAATGTCAATATCTTAGAGTGTTCAGAGTGTGTATTCTACATGACTGCAGAGTAGAGTATCATTCCTTCACACTTGTGAGACCTTATGATAGGCCTGCTAATATAATAGAGGTTGGACACTCTTATTATGTTGCCAATCTGTTCATGGCTGAGACGCATGTGAGATCAAAACACGACTTGAAGGTCTTTGATGTGCTTAATCCACTTGGTTGTATGTACTATGTCATGAGAATGCTTAGATACACACATGGAACATTACTCATACATCCACAGGACCTTCGCAGGATTCTAGAGAGGAGATATCATCCTAGTAAGGCCTACAGAGATGCGTACATTCGTAGGTTGGGTACTTCTTTGATTCGTGGTGCGGTTGGTAGCATGCCTAGTGATGTAGTTAGTAGTGAAGATGAAGCGATTCCTGCTATAGAAACTGCTATGGATGATTCTGTGCAGAATACTATACAATTGCTTGGCATTTCAATGGGTTTGGGTCTACTTTCTACGGGTATTATAGCAAGTGCATTTCCTGGTGGAGTAGATGTTTGGGATAGAAGTGTATTAGAACAGTTAAGGCCAATTATATTGGATTCTTTGAAACAATGGCTGAGATTGAAGATTGCTTGGTCTAATCCAGATCTTACAGACCAAGAATACAGACAAATAGACCTGAGATGTAGGAAATTACATGATCAACTGAGGATGCGTTTCATGAGCAAGTTTGTTGTTAGTAAGGCTATTGCTATTATGAATGATGGTGAGGCAGAAGGAGAGAATGAGTAGTTTCTTACTAATAATTGCATAAACAATGCAATTATACACTAGAATTAGCCAAATGTATTCTCTCCAGAGTACCTAATGTACAGGAATCCATCATCGTCTTTATATTTGTCGTACACTTCGAAAAGAAGAGTGTGATGAGGTACTTGTACATTATTGGAGCCAATATACACAAAAATGGCAGTAGAAGAGTCAATAGTCATGTGTGACCGCAATTCAATGATGAAACGCGCCATTGATGAGTCAAGTAGGCACAAATACTTTGATTTATTGATATTAGGTGCATTACTCTTCTCATCTCTTTCTACGATGATGGGAATACGATCTGGGTGTTGTGTTCTTATCGTAGTGGATATTTGCTTGCGATCATGGAAGTCGAATAGGTCTCTAAATGTCTTGGTGTGCATGAGGGCGACTCCAATTGCAACGGCGGAATGGAGCGTCATTTCTGTTGGTTTATTAGTTAGGAATGGTAGTAGAGTTGTTGGAAGTGATTAGAATAGATGATGATTGATTGAGACAAACACTTGGAATGGACAAACTACCAAGATTTGAGAAAGTGGTGCTAGAAGGTGTAATGAATGAGAAACAACAAGCACAGTACTGCAAATTGGTGGCTGTGGTTGAAGGAAAGCGTGGGGAGGCTAAAGTGAAGGCTGGCGTGTATATTACTAATGAATCGTACTTTGTGCTGACTTGTGAAAAGGGAGACGATTGGATTGCCAGTTATAACATGATTGTAGATAGAGGTAACTGGTGTGGTGTGTGCAAACCCAAGAAATTAAGCATAGAACGTATCCAACAAATCATTGATGCAGCTGCAGCAGAAGGTATTCTACATTGTATATGCAAGGAACTAAGAACTGTTAGAACAGGAAGTGTTACAAAGTGTATAGTTAAATTGGAATGTAGCCAATGTCCAAATAATTGGGAAACAACTGTAAACCACATTGTTAATCATCAAAGACGATGCTCAAATTGTGCAGGCAATGCTGTAAAAACACTTTCCAATGCAAGAGCACTGGCCCATAATCTAGGTGGATGGTGTTGCGCAAAAATATATGTGAACAGTGCCACCAAAATGCCTTGTACGTGTAGAAAGTTGCACAAATTCATGAGAACGTATAACGATTTACAACAGGGTACATGGTGTCCAAGATGTAGAGACTCGAAGGCAGAAAGAGCAATGAATGAATATCTTACCAAATTAAGTATTGAATTCAACCCACAGGAGACATTTGATACACTTAGAGGTACAAGAAGAGGGTTGCTTCCTTGTGACTTCTTTCTGCTTGTTTACAATGCTATTGTAGAAATGAATGGAGAACAGCACGAAATGTCGATTGAATATTATGGTGGTGATGAGAAGTTCGTTAGGCAACTAAAGAATGACGAAATCAAATATTTGTGGTGTGTAGAACACAAGAAGTCATTGTTATGTATTAGGCACACCACATTCAAGGCAGGAAAGATGGAAGAAATGTTCAACGCATTCTTGGAGAGAGTGAAGAAGGGAGAACATGTTATTATTGACGAGTTTCGCGAGGAGAGGCTGCTAAAGTTGAAGGAGTTTGCTGAGAAAGGAATGTAATATAAAGAGTTGTTGGTGTCACACAATCAACCAATCTGATGCTCCAAATCCCTCTAGTGTAATTCCATATCTTAAAGTGTACACATGGATGTTGATACGGCATGGAAGAAGGTAATTACCATGCTTAAGACATATATTATGTCAACTACAGGCAGTGAAATTAAGGTTATCTTTGTTGATGCACATAGAGATTGCAAAGTACAATCGGAGATGTATACGCGTGCTATCAATGAGGTAGGTACTAATCCACTTGTTGTCGTGACCAGTACATTCGCTGACAGTGAGAAGATACGTTATCCACATTTAGACGTTGAATTCCGTATTCCAACTGGTACAGAACATATAAAGGCTACTGGGAAACGAGAAAACGTTGCAAAGATTGTGGCTGTTGTACAGTCCCAAACTCCAGCCAAACCCATCGTTATTGGAGGGCCTTTGTAAGTAACAAACTATACAGAAGAGATTACACATTCTTATTAGAGAATGTGTAATTACTAGAAGATTGTGATGTTGTTAGTAGACATTCTAACTCTGTAATGTGCATTGGTCTCTGGAATGAGGTAGAGTTGCATTCTCTTGCCAGGTTGTGAGTGTAGGAATTCTACGAGTATGTTTTGATCACCAAACAATTGCATTGTGGTAGACTGGATAGTAGGAGGAGCAGGCGTCTGGTGATTGAGACTGCTCACAAGCGGCTGATTACGATTCTCCTGGGTTAGGATTAAAAGGGAGAGCTTAGAAGGAGCGAGAGGTGGTAGTGAAGATTCATAAGCAGAAGACAATACATAGAGAGTATGAGAAGGATGGATGAGAAGTGGGTAACGAGTACGGAAGTTGTTAATCGCCGTTTGTGACAGTCTGGATAGCTGGAAGAGGTTGTGATGTGGTTGAATGTTGTTTGTAAGAATATACTCTTTGATGCAGATAATGAAGAAGAGAATTTGAGAGGATTTTATTGGAGCTAGAAGGTCATTGTTTGTGAGACGTTCCTGTTTGGTTGCAGGACTGTTGGAACAGAATTGTTTGTGTCTAGGCCAGTCCTTCTTCTGACATTCAGTGTCGCAGTATTGTGCTACTCTGCATCTGGAACAACGCTGTGTGGTTTCTAATTGTTTGAGACATGTTAGGCAGGTGTTTGTTGAGAGGAGGGTTGTCATTGTTATATGTTTGGTTGTCTAGATAGCGGTAGAGTGGGTATGTCATTCTTGTTATGAGTTCCATAAATAAGAAATACGCTATCTGATAATATAACCATACAACTACTTATTATACTTCTAAACTACTCTTGATTATGGCACAATCATCAACAGAGAAGATGTGTCCCAACTGCGAGGAAGCAACTCTACTCCCAATTACTATTGCTATTAGGAATCTCTCGTTAAGGAGCTTTGATAGAGATAGTATGAAGTTCTATTGTCCATATTGTGAGGTGATAACCAACTCACGTGGGAATGTTCTCAGTATGATGCGTCCCAACCCACCAGATTGTGCGTGCAACAACACCAAATGGTCGAAGATTGAGTTTGGAGGCTTTACCAACTATGTATACAAGGGTAGAGCCATCACTCAAGTCTTTTATGGTAGAGTATGCGACTGCGGCTACAGCTATACCAATGATAGATGCGTCATGATGAAGAGAACAGGCGTCAATCTCATTAGACAATGTCCTCATTGTAAGAAGGATGCAGTGAAGGCCAAAGGGAATTATGATACTTTATGGCTCAACTGTGATTCATGTTACAAAAATGAGAAGCAGCCCGTATCCAAGGATACAGAGGCTTGTAGCATTTGTAATAGTCAGGAATGGATGACTTGTATCGTGAATAACAAGCAATTGTATCTGGGTGGTGAGTTGTGGCCGCACACGACTTGTAACAGATGTGGTACCCTCTCACAAGCCTCACTAGGTACATACAGGACAAAGTGTGCATCTCTAGGTCTATGCATAGCCTGTAATGGAAAGCTAGTATCCTTCGGAGGTGGAGTACCTCATCTTGTTAATGCTAAGCTTATCTGTGAATCATGTAGGCTAGTCTGGACTGGAGACCAACGCATAGCAGGGACTGGTAGTGTACACTGTGAGACATGCAATAGCACCAAGGTAATGCCCATGGTGGTACTCAACAGTGACAGTATATCGAAAGGTACTAACTGGCTATGTCGCGTATGTCCTAGTTGTATAGAAGTGGTTGCAGTAGACAAGAAGGGAATAGAGAGGTTTCGTATTAAGCCCTTGGAGGAAGGTATGAAATGTATTAGGTGTAGAAGTAGTAACATGCACCAAGTAATGAGAGTTACTGAGGAGAATAAGGAGCAGTTAGTGTGCTCCTCAACGTGTCTGAGTTGTGGACATTGTTACTTCAATGGAGAGAAGTATCTTGAGGGTGGAATGTGCAATTGTGGCTCAAACTATGCAATTGTTGAGCTTGTACATGAGTTGGGTAGTCTGAATGTCAGGAAGTGTACTGGTTGTTCCAAATATGATCCAAGGGATATCAAGCTATTGGAGAAGCACTACACATACCTACTTGAGCATAATGACACCATTGTGAATCCAAAGAAGGTACAGGAGGTTAGTAGAGTACCTCAACAATCCAAGGAATCAAAAGAGGATGGTATGTGCGTAGTTTGCCTGAGTGGTAAGGCGTGTATAGTACTCCTGGATTGCTGGCATATGTGTTTATGTGAAGAATGCTCTCCTGACTTCATAGACAAGCCATGCCCAATGTGTAGGGCGCCTATTAAGAGTATGAAGAAGCCGTATGTTGCTTAGCCTCTTCTATGTAAGTTAGAACGGAGTGTGATCTCTGTTCTAATGGAGTTGATGAGCCACTACTTCCACACAACAGTTCCAGCTGGAATCCAGGTGTTTTCTGTCTTGAGAAGTCTGTATTGAGAGACGCGCATGCCATCGAGGACACCAATATCAAACAGTCGCTCCAAAGATGTTGTGCGAGCAGAAGGAGTAATATCCAGAGAGATGGCTAGGCCAAAACTGCTATAGGCAGTGCCGTATCTTGCACCTGCCTTCTTGAGCTGCGCACGAAACGTAGATTCCTTATCAGCAAGCGTGAAAATGACACTGTTGGAGAAGAAGAGATAGACCTTGGTACTGTCTGCGAAGACGAGTGGTTTGGCCATAGTTGCGTTGTGTAGTAGAATGTAGCCTTGACTCACTTAAGAATCAGCAGTAGGAAAAGGTCAGATTGTTAATTTGTTCTCATACCTTAATGCACATCTCTGGAGACGTGCGGGCTGTCGGCCAACAGTATAAATTCCGTGCACCAACACTTCAAAACCCCCGCAAGTATGGCTACCAAAAACTATGCAGTCAAGGAGACAGCTAATGGTGCTATCAGGTATACTCTTAATGGCAAGCCTGTAGCTGCTAAGAATGTCCCGGAGAGTGCAAAGCAGAAGCTATCAGTGTACATGGCCATGGCTGGATTTGGTAAGACTCTACCAGGGACTGTACAAGCCAAGTCTAGCTCTCCCAAGAGGAGTCCCAAGAGGAGTCCCAAGAAGAGTCCTTCTAAGACTGTAGCTAGGCCCGCATCTCCAGCCAAGGCCCTCCAAAACTGTGAGGAACTAGTTGCAAAGCTAGAGAAGAAGCGTGAGAAGAAGAAGCTATGGAAGAAAAGGTATCTTGACCTCACTGCGAAGCTCGTGAAGATCAATGCCAATCTCAAGAATGCAGATACGATGCGTAACCGTGCCAGCAGTCCCAGAGTCGCAGCTGAAGCTACACTCATGGAGAAGCAGGCTATTGCGCAACTATCTGGGCTAGCTGCCTACCACAGTCTGATCGCCGGAGTCGAGTAGCATTCTATGACATAATTCACTACTCTCTACTGAGTTAGAGAGTAGATATAGTAATCATTCTGCAAGGAATGTATCTAGTAATGCCTCTGATAGAGTCAGCCGTTGTGAGAATGGAGTGAATATCTTCTTGAGAAATACAATGGATTCTGATGTTAGTTCTTGTCTGTCGTAGCTAGGATTATAAGAGAGTAGATAGACGAATGTATCCATGTCTGGGAATGGGAAGGTGTTGGTGAGCATCATGTAGAGGACAACGCCGAGTGCCCAGACATCATTACAAATCGAGAAAACACGTGGTTGTTGTACCATTTCTGGTGAGATGTACGTTCTGGTACCACATGCAATAGTAATATGTTTGGTGATAGACTCTGCATATTCCCAGTCTATTACAGTGACTTTGGGGTTATTTAATGTGTCAAAAGAGACAATAATGTTCTCTGGTTTGATATCTCTATGATAGATGCCTAGAGTATGTACGTTAGCTAGTATCTTGACAATTGAGCGGAATATTGGTATTATAGTAGTAGGAGTGAGAATGCGAGAATCGATAAGATTGAAGAGATCCTCTCCTGGAGTGTAGTAGAGCACTAAACATGGATAAGAACTAAGAGGGATACCGTTATGATAGTAATTGAATATCCTTGGTACGCCATCGACATATTTAAGAGCCAAAAGATTGTTGTATTCCTTTTGGGTGATTGTACTCTTCTTACGCGACTTGACGATGAATACAGCAGCATCGTTAGTAGTAACCTTCCACACATGCTTGTCAAGCTTGTGAATGTCTTGTATAGACATTGAGAACATTTCGGCGTCCATTTGGGATAGTTGTATGTTAATGATAGACAATAGTCATATTATTACTCGTACTAGTATAGAGAGTTTGCCATCTGACATTTCTTGTACATAACAAGATGGAATAACAATCCTGTAGCGAGAATCTAGTAGCATACTAGCAGAGTTAGTAGCATACTAGCAGAGTTAGTAGCATACTAGCAGAGTTAGTAGCATACTAGCAGAGTTAGTAGCATACTAGCAGAGTTAGTAGCATACTAGCAAACATGACAGACACAAATTGGCAACAGGTATTTGTCGAGGAAGACAAGGTGGTCTTCACTAGTTCGAAAGAAAGTACAACATTGCATTTCAGTGTTGACGAGAGTCGTGAATCTATGTTCTGTATGTCATCCGCCGTGGATAATGGGTATATGATGCAAACAGCTGGAGCGGACCTTCCAAAACTGTTGGAATTTCTGAAGCACTCGACTGCTTTGGTGCAGAAGTGGCTTGACAAGAAGTGAGCACCTATAGATGCTATTGTCTTCATCATACACTGCCTTGGTGTATGTTGTACTGTAGAGTATTATACTGTAGATATTGTAGGAGCGTGCTTAAGAGAAACAAGGAGAATGTCGTCCCTCTCAGGACACATAATAAGAAAGTGGTTAGGATCAGCAAGACTTTGTTGGAGGAAGGATAGTAGCCTAGAAGGATTGCCAAATACAGAATTGATGTGCAATTGGAGTAATGCTGGTGAAAGAGTAGGAGAAAATGTAGTGGCAACAGACATGGTACTGTTTTGAGTGTTGACAAGACCAACAGACATTATATCTAGTGAGAATGATGGCACATTAATCATGGAAGTGTAATCAATTGTAACATAGTAGAGCAGAGTTGTTGGTAGAAGCTTGAGAATTTCGTGAAAGATTGTAGTTGTTGATGGAATTTGGATTAGAGAGAAGTAGTTGAGATCGTCAGCCAGATTCTTAGTAATAAGATACTGTTTGATTGCAGAGAGTTTGATGATTGTACTGGGACATTGTTTGAGAAGTGTTGTAATAAGATTGATTGGTGTTGATGGTGATTGCCTATTTTGTGAGCATATCAACTTATGTTCCTTCCAATGAGTCTTCTGACATGTTCTGGCACAGTAATAAGCTTGTTTACATCCAGAACACCACTGTAGTTGACTGTTATCAAGTGGTTGTGTACAACCAAAGCAGAAAAACTTGTTACAAGCCATTTGAATAGGTAGTTGTTTGGTTGTGTGATTGGTATTACTTGTATATTGTCACTAATATACTATAGCAGATAGATGGAAGTGATTGAGATGAGTAACAATTACTTTGAGACAAACCTGAAGATGGAGACATTGCCAAGATTTGAGAAAGTGGTGTCAGAAGGTGTAATGAATGAGTATCAACAAGCACAGTACAACAAATTGGTGGCCGTTGTTGAAGGGAAAGGTGGGAAGGTGAAAGTTGGCGTGTATATTACTTGCAAATCGTACTTTGTGTTGACTTGTGAGAAAGGATGTGATTGGGTTGCTAACTATAACAACATAGTGGATGGCGATAACTGGTGTGGAGTATGCGGATCTAACAAATTAAGCATAGAACACACTCAGAAAGTTATTGACGAAGCTGCAAAAGAAGGTATTCTGCATTGTATATGCACGAAATTAAGAATTGTCGGGACAGGAGGGAAATCAAAATATATAGCTATGTTAGAATGTAGTCAATGCCCAAATATTTGGGAAGTAGAGCTATTTAGCGTTATTCATAGACAATCGCGATGTTCAAAGTGTGCAATCACCGCAAGGACATTCACACTTTCCAAGTCAAGAGCATTAGCTCGCAAATATGGCGGTTGGTGTCCTGCCACGATATATGTGAACAACCATACCAAAATACCATTTATATGCAGAAAGTTGCACAAGTTTATGGCAACGTACCAGAACGTACAACAAGGCAAATGGTGTCCAAGATGTAGAGACTCGAAGGCAGAAAGAGCAATGAATGAATATCTTACCAAATTAGGTATCGGATTTGAACCACAACAGAAATTTGATACA
>Ga0214473_10001115_pt1 | contig 36244 bp, 24 predicted proteins | sample RVTome_7_FD_203509 | JGI IMG/M metagenome (GOLD analysis project Ga0214473, IMG submission 203509) | Soil microbial communities from uranium-contaminated site in the Upper Colorado River Basin, Wyoming, United States - RVT98D197 | ecosystem: Environmental > Terrestrial > Soil > Contaminated >... | reverse complement strand
CTGGCTCTCCCGTCGCCGGCAGCGGATGCCCTTCAGAAGAGGTTCGACACGATCTCGGCGCCGCCCACCCAGTTGCCCAGGATGCCGCCGAAAGTGCTGAGCAAGAAGACCAGGAAGATCCGCAGCAGCCGGCTTCTCCACCATCCGCCGAGCGATCCGACGTCCCGGGACAGCTCCTTGAACTCGCTCACCAGGGGCGGCTTCAGGTAGGCCTGGACGAAGGCGGTCACGTGGCCCACTCCGATCAACGGCGAGAGCGCGGTGATCGGCGCGGCGAGGAATGCGGCGGCGATGGTGGCGGGGTGGGCGAGGGCGAGCGCGGCACCGACGGCAGACGCAGTTCCGCTGGCGAGGATCCAGAAGAGCAGACTCGCGCCGGCCGCGGAAGCGCCCTGGCGCACGCCGATCAGCACGAGCGAGCCCAGGATCAGCGCGGGGATGCCCCATCCGACCCACTTCCAGATCGGGGAGACCGGCGGAATGGTGTCGAGGGCCTCGAGGTCCGCCCCCCGGCCCAGGGTGAGCGCCCGGCGGATCCCCTCCACGTGGCCGGCTCCCACCACGGCGACCAGTCGCTGCCCCGGGGTCCGCTTGATCCTCTCGCCGAGGAAGGCGTCCCGCTCGTCGATGAGAACGGTTTTCAAGCCCGGGAAGGCCTCGCCGAGCTCCTGCATCAGCTTCGTCATCACGTCCTGCTGCCGGAGCTCCCGAAGATCCTCCTCGGTCAGCTCGGGCTTCTCGAAGAGGACTTCCAGCAGCGAGGAGAGCAGCAGGAGCTTCCTGAACCACGAGAGCGATCGCCAGGCGCGCCGGAGGGTCACGCGGATGTCGCGGTCGCAGAGGGCCACGGGGATGCCCCGCTCCTCCGCGGTCCGCGCCGCCTCCAGGAGCTCGCTTCCCGGCTCGATGCCGAGCTCGAGTCCGAGGTGCCTCTGGTAGGCGGCCAAGAGCAGGTTGAACATCAGCGTGGCGAGCTGCCCGCTGCGGATCACCTGCTTGAGATCCAGCGATTCGAATCGCCGCTGCTGCGAGAGCGCCTGGTAGCGCCGGGAATCGAGCTCGATGCAGACGCAGTCGGGCTCTTCCCTCTCGATCACCCGTCGAACCAGGTCGACGGATTCGCGCGAGATGTGGGCGGTGCCCACCAGGATGAATTCCCGTCCCTCGAGTGCGACCACCTGGACGTCGGCGGGATCATCTCGGAGTTGCGCTCTGTCGGATTGCGGTTCGATGATGGCATCCTCGCTGTCGATGATCGGTGTCGTCGAGCGCCCTCGCGCCGCTCCGCGCGCGCGGACGATCGGACGCTCAATCCGGCTCGAGCGGGCCGGCGAATCCCAGGATCGGGCAGCTCCCCTCCTTCCCCAGGAGCAAGAAGGGGTCCGGCCCGGTCGCGCGGTACTCCATGGTGGCCTTGCCGCCCCGGCGAGCCTCGTCGCAGGCGGGGCCCGCCGGGAGCACCGCGACCGTGTCCATCGCTGCGGGCCAGCGGATCTCGAGCGCGAGCGGGAAGCGTCCCCGGACCAGCACCAGGTCCTCCCCCTCGAAGAGGGTGTGGAACTCCACCTGGACCCGGGGAGCGATCGGCGAGGAGCGCCGGCGCGGCTCACGGTCGCGCCACTCTCGGAGCGAGGCCACGCCGACCGGCTCGCATCGCCGCTTCTCGCCGTCGACGACGCTTCCGAGGGAGCCGACGCGCAGGTAACGAAGCTCGGCACCGGGGCGGATCACGGCCAGGCAATCCGCGCTCCGAGGGAAGAAGAATCGCAGCGCGAGGCGTGGACCGGAGAGGGTGGCGTCGAGGTAGGGTCCGATGGTCGCGACCTCGGAGACCCGCGCCCGGGACCGCGAAGGGGAGGTCCGCTCGGGCTCCACGGGGGGGCGAGCGGCGGCGCAGCCCAGGACCAGGAGGCCGCCCAGGGCGGCGAGTCGCGGACCCCGCCTTCGCATCCGACGAGGATACAGGATCGCCTGCTGAGCGATCCGCCGGGGCGCCTCGTGGCCCCGGGAAGGCGCCGGCGCTCAAGGGGGCGGGGCGTTCTTCCGATCGAGGCCTCCGGAGGGATCATGGCGGACACTCGCGCATTCGACTTCGTCTGTGAGCAGCTCGAAGCGGGCACCTCGCTCGGCCGGCTCGAGGCGCGTGGAACCGTGCGGCTGGCCCTCAAGCAGGCGGGGCTCGAGCCTCGAAGCGTGACCCCCGAACAGATCGCCGTGGTGGTGGCGCGCATCCTTCCGGGAGAGCTCGGGAGCCGCGGCGTCGAGAACGGTGCGGCCCTCTGCGCGTCGATCTGCGCGGACCTCCGGCATCTCGAGGCCGGCGAGATCGGGGAGACTCCCGACGCCGTCTTCCAGCGCCTCGGAGGCACCTCCTCGGCCCGCTGACCGCTCCCCGACCGCGCGATCCGGCGAGAGAGGCGAGCCGCGCGCCCGCGCCCCGAACGCCGTTCGGGACCGCCTTCCCGGGCCGTGTGGCAAGGATCCCCTCCCGGAGTCCGCCGCCCCTCCCTTCGCTTGACGCGCGCCGCGGGGGTCCCATCATTGGGAGGCGCCGTGGGCAGCAACCCCCCAGGGCCGGTACCCCCCACTCTCTGGAGTCCACCGATGAAACGCGTCTTCCTCTTCCTCGCCACCAACATCGCGGTCCTCGTGGTGCTGGGCATCGTCCTCCAGCTCCTCGGGGTCGAGAGCCTTCTCGACGAGCAGGGCGTCGGCCTCGATCTCCGGGCGCTCCTCATCTTCTCGGCGGTCTACGGGATGGGCGGGTCGTTCATCTCGCTCGCCATCTCCAAGTGGATGGCCAAGCGCGCGACCGGCGCCCGGGTCATCCAGGATCCCCGCACCCAGGCCGAGCTCTGGCTGGTCGAGACGGTCGGGAAGCACGCCAAGGCCTCGGGGATCGCCATGCCCGAGGTGGCGATCTACGACTCGCCGGATCCCAACGCCTTCGCGACCGGCGCCCGCCGCGATCACGCCCTGGTGGCGGTCAGCACCGGGCTGCTGCGCGGCATGAACCAGGACGAGGTCGACGCCGTGCTCGCCCACGAGGTCAGCCACGTCGCCAACGGCGACATGGTCACCCTCGCGCTGATCCAGGGTGTGGTGAACGTCTTCGTGCTCTTCTTCGCCCGGGTGATCGGCCACTTCGTCGATCGCGTCGTCTTCAAGACCGAGCGCGGCTACGGCATCGGCTACTACGCCGTCTCGATCCTGGCCCAGATCGTGCTCGGCATTCTCGCCAGCACCATCGTGATGTGGTTCTCCCGCCAGCGCGAGTTCCGGGCCGACGCGGGCGCGGCGCGCCTCGCCGGAGCGCGCCACATGGCGGCTGCCCTCGAGCGCCTCAAGTCGGCGAGCAACCAGCCGCTTCCGGAGCAGCTGAACGCCTTCGGCATCACCGGTGGAGTCCGGGGAGGGCTCGCGGCGCTGCTCGCCTCCCATCCGCCGCTCGAAGAGCGGATCGCCCGCCTCGAGGCGATGGGCGGCTGAGGCTGCCCGCCCGCCCGCCCGCAGCGACCGGAGCGCGCCGAGTGGAGGAGGCGCTCCCAGGTGCGATACACCTTCCGTTCCCGGGGGCTGGTGACGGGGCCCTCCACAGGCCGGAGGTGTCGAGATGCAGAGTGAGAAGGAGCCGCCGATCATCGACGTCGAGCCGGGGCCCGAGGAGGACGAGGCGGCATCCCTCTCGCAGGATCGCTCGGTCGTCCTCGCCCGGGACATTCTTCCCGAGACCCTGCTGATCGTTCCCGTCTTCGAGCGGCCTCTCTTCCCCAAGATGATGGGGCCCCTCCTGATCGCCGGGGACGAGCTCAAGCGGGAGGTGGCCGAGGCGCTCGAATCGTCACAGCCGTGCCTGGGCGTGGTGCTGGTGCGGCCGGCGCTCGGCGAGACCTTCCGGGAGCCTGCGGCGGCCGGAGACTTCCATCCGGTCGGCGTGGCGGTCCAGGTGGTCCAGGCGATGCCGCCGCCGGCCGAGGGTCCGCTCCAGCTGGTGGCCCAGGTGCTGCAGCGCTTCAGCATCCGCGATTTCGTCTCGGAGGCTCCGGTGTTCCGGGCGCGCGTCGAGTACTGGCACGAGGCTAGGTTCGAGACCAACGAGGAGCTTCGGGCCTACTCGGTCGCGGTGGTGGACGCCATCAAGGAGCTGGTGAAGCTGAACCCGCTCTACAAGGAGGGGCTCTCGCTCCTCCTCGACCGGCTCGACGTGCACGACCCGAGCGTGCTCGCCGACTTCGCCGCCGCCATGACCACCGCCTCGGGCGAGGAGCTGCAGGGGGTGCTCGCCACCCGGAGCATCCGCAAGCGGATCGAGCAGGTGCTGATCCTCCTCAAGCGGGAGATCGAGATCTCCAAGCTCAAGACGGAGATCTCGAAGCGGATCGAAGAGAGGATGTCGAAGCAGCAGCGCGAGTTCTTCTTGAAGGAGCAGCTCAAGGAGATCAAGAAGGAGCTCGGGCTCGCCAAGGGGGACACCGAGACCGAGGTGGACAGGTTCCAGGAGAGGATCGCGGCGCTGACGCTGAGCGAGGAGGCCGGCGAGCGGATCGAAGAGGAGCTTCAGAAGCTCACCCTGCTCGAGCCGTCGTCGCCGGAGTTCAACGTCGTCCGCGCCTACCTCGACTGGCTCACGGTGCTGCCCTGGGGCGTCTACACCGAGGACAGCTACGACCTCAAGCGCGCCGCGAGGATTCTCGACGAGGACCACTACGGCCTCACCGACGTCAAGGACCGGATCCTGGAGCTGATCTCGGTCGGGATCGTGAAGGGCGATCTCGCGGGATCGATCCTGCTGCTGGCCGGTCCGCCGGGGGTCGGCAAGACCTCGATCGGGCGCTCGATCGCGCGGGCTCTGGGCCGGAAGTTCTATCGCTTCTCGCTGGGCGGGATCCGCGACGAGGCCGAGATCAAGGGCCACCGGCGCACCTACATCGGCGCCATGCCCGGGAAGTTCATCCAGGCGATCAAGACCTGCAAGACCGCCAACCCGCTGATCATGCTCGACGAGGTGGACAAGATCGGCGCGAGCTTCCACGGCGACCCCGCCTCGGCGCTGCTCGAGGTCCTGGATCCCGAGCAGAACCGCGACTTCCTCGATCACTATCTGGACGTCCGCTTCGACCTCTCGAAGGTGCTGTTCGTGTGCACCGCCAACCAGCTCGAGACGATTCCCCGTCCCCTCCTGGATCGGATGGAGGTGATCCAGATCTCGGGGTACATCCTCGACGAGAAGCTCGAGATCGCGCGGCGGCACCTGATCGCGAAGCAGCTCGGGGAGCACGGCCTCGGCAAGGACCAGGTGCTGATCCCGAAGAGGGTGCTGCGGGAGATCATCGACGGATGGGCCCGAGAGGCCGGGGTCCGGAGTCTCGAGAACAGCCTCAAGAAGATCTTCCGCAAGTCGGCCAAGCGGATCGTCGAGGAGGGGGTGGAGTCGGTCAAGGTGGAGGTCGAGGATCTGCGCGCTCTTCTCGGCAGGCGGCTCTTCACCGAGGAGAAGGCGTTCGGCGAGCCGCGGGTCGGCGTGGTGATGGGGCTCGCCTACACCGCCCTGGGCGGGGCGACCCTGTACGTCGAGGCGAGCCCGGTTCCGGCTTCGACCCCGGGCTTCAAGCAGACCGGACAGCTCGGCGCGGTGATGGTGGAATCCTCCGAGATCGCCTACAGCTACGTGCGGGCGATGTTTCGCGACGATCCCCAAGCCAAGGACTTCTTCTCGAACCACGTGATCCACCTCCACGTGCCCGCCGGCGCCACTCCCAAGGACGGCCCCTCGGCGGGGATCACCATGGCGTGCGCCCTCTACTCGCTGGTGATCGGGCAGCCGCCGGCCCCCGACCTGGCGATGACCGGAGAGCTCACGCTGAGCGGTCTCGTGATGCCGATCGGGGGCGTCAAGGAGAAGCTGATCGCGGCCCGCCGGGCGGAGGTGAAGACGCTGATCCTTCCCGAGGAGAACCGCGCGGACTACGAGGACCTCGACCCCGAGATCCGGAGGGGCATCACCGCGCACTTCGTCCGCAGCTTCGACGAGGTGCGGAAGATCTGCTTCCCCGGCGATCCGGGAGCGGCCGGCCGGCGCCGCCCGCCCCGCTCGCGCGCCGCCGCCGCGCCTCCCGGGTGAGCCGGTCCCTCCAGGGATCTTCCGAACCCGACCCGCGGTCTTGATCTATAATCTGCCCATCGGTGGACACCCGGCTGCGTCGAGCCGGGCAGGGCGCGATGCGAGATGGAGAGGACGCGAGGGAGCTCGCGCGCTCTCCAATCAGGAAGGAGGAGGCGGAGATGAACGACGCGATGACCCCCAGGAAGGCGATCGAGTTCGCGGTGAAGACCGAGGAGCTGGGCACCAAGTTCTACCAGCAGCTCGCCCGCAAGTTCTCGGACCAGCCGGAGATGAAGGAGCTCTTCGAGCTGCTGGCGAAGGACGAGGTGATCCACGAACGCCAGTTCCGCAAGCTCCTGGAGAAGACGCCGCCGGACGAAGGCGTCTCCACCGGGCCCGAATTCGACTATCTCCGCGCCATGTCGCTCTCCCGGTTCTTCATGGGCAAGGATGGGCTCAAGAAGAGGTGCAAGAAGATCAAGGACCAGAAGGACGCCCTGGGCATCGCCTTCGAGCTGGAGAAGGCCACCCTCCAGTACTACAGCGCCATGAGGGAGGTGCTCGGTGCCAATGAGACCCTCGACGCTGTCATCGAGGCGGAGAAGGCGCACCTCGCCAAGGTGATGCAGTACGTGGTGATGGACTCCAAGTTCAGGGGGCTCGCCGACAAGTGGTGAGCCCGCTTCGGTGGGTCGAACAGCCTGGAAGCAGTGACTGAGCGCGCGCGCATCCTCCTCTTCTCGATCGGGATCATGGCGGCGGTCTCGCTCTCGACGGCGGCCATCGCCATCTACGTGCTGCACCAGGCGGCACTCCGGGTGCACCGTGACCGCCTGAACGAGATGGTCCAGAGCGGAGCGCGCCTGATCGAGGCGATCGCGCGCTTCGATGCCAGGTACAGCGCGGACGACCTTCCGGGAGGGGCGACCGAAGCCACCCTGAGCCAGATCGCCGAGGCGCACGAGGGATTCGAGGGCTTCGGCGAGACCGGCGAGTTCGTGCTCGCCCGGCGCGAGGGCGACCAGATCCGCTGGCTCCTCGGTCATCGGCACGGGGGTGCTGGGGTGCCCAAGCCGACTCGTTTCGACTCCGGCCTGGCCGAGCCCATGTCTCGTGCGCTGAGCCGCGAGAGCGGCACGCTGGTGGGACGCGACTACCGAGGAGTCGAGGTGCTGGCAGCGCACGACTGGATTCGCGGGCTCGACTGGGGACTCGTCGCCAAGATGGACATGGCGGAGATCCGCCGGCCCCTGGTGCGCGCCGGATCGATGGTCGCGGGCGTTGCTCTCCTCGCCATCGCCATCGGGGTCGGCTTCATCCTCCGCATCACCTCTCCGCTGATCCAGCGGATCGAGGCCCGCACGCAGGAGCTGGCGAGCGCTCACCAGCGGCTGCGCTCTCATTCGGCTCAGGTCGCGCTGGAGGTGGAGCGGGCGCAGCGAAGGGCGGCGGTGGACCTGCACGATGGGATCGGTCAGCTGCTGGCCCTGGCGAAGATCAAGCTCGGCCTGCTGCGTGACCAGGCGGAGGCCGCTCCGCCGGATCCGCGACTCCAGGAGATCGCGAGCCTGATCGGAGAGGCGCGGGAGCGCACCAGGGAGATGACCTGGCGGCTCAGCCCTCCCGTCCTCTACGAAGTGGGCCTGGTGGCGGCGCTTCATTGGCTCGCCAAGGACGTGGAGCGGCGCTACGGCCTGCGGGTGACGGTGGAGGAGGAGGGCGAGTGCGATGAGCTCGACGAGGAGAGCCGCATCTCGCTCTTCAGGAGCGTGAGCGAGCTCTTGATCAACGTGGCCAAGCACGCGAAAATCGATCGCGCGGCGGTCCGCGTCTCGAAGTGGGTCGAGGACATCATGATCATCGTGGAAGACCGGGGGATCGGGTTCGATCCCTCCTCCAACACCAACGAGTACGGGCTCTTCAGCGTTCGAGAGCGGCTGCATCACCTGGGCGGAATCCTGACCATCGCGTCGAAGCGAGGTGAAGGGACGAAGGTCACCCTCATCGCACCCCTCAGTGGTGCGCGCCCGGGGGCGAAGACAGGATCGGCATGAGCATCCGGATCCTTCTCGTGGACGACCATCAGATGATGCGGGACGGGCTTCGCTCGATCCTCGATCTGGAGGACGACCTCGACGTGGTCGGCGAAGCCGGGAACGGGTACGAGGCCATCGAGATGGCTCGGACGCGACGGCCCGACGTGGTGGTGATGGACATCGGGATGAAGAATATGAACGGCATCGACGCCACCCGCCAGATCAGAGCCCAGGACCCGAGGGCAAAGGTGGTCGCGCTCTCCACCCATTCCGACGAGTCCTACGTCCTCGGCATGTTCAAGGCCGGTGCTTCCGGGTACGTGCTGAAGGACGCCGCCGTCGAGGAGATGCGGCGCGCGATCCGGGCCGTGGCGGCAGGGCATCACTATCTGAGCCCGGAAATCGCGGGGTCCGTGGTCGCGTCTCATGTCCGGGGGCCGTTGGAGGACTCCGCTTCCTTGTCCTCGGCGCTGGCGCCGAGAGAGCGGCAGATCCTGCAGCTCCTGGCCGAGGGCCACACCTCGTCCGAGATCGCCCGGAAGCTCCACATCGCGACCACCACGGTGGACAGCCATCGCCGGAACATCATGAAGAAGCTCGACCTGCACAGCGTCGCGGAGCTGACCAAGTACGCGATCCGCGAAGGCCTGACCTCCCTGGAGAGCTGACCCCCTCTCCCCCCCCTCAGCAGCTCGGCTCCACCCATTTAGGAGCTGATTTACCGGGACTCCGGGATTCTCCTTCTGCGCACGGTGCGAGAAGATTCCCCTGGGGCCAGAGGAGACTCTCGACCCCCCGGGAAGGCCAGGCCGGCCTCCCGAGAGCGTGAGGAGCGGATGATGATTCACCATGCGCCGCGGCTCGCTCGCACCCTATCGTCCCAACGCGCAAGCCGGAAGGGGCGGTTCCAACCGGATGACGGATTCGCGGGGCTCCGGCCCTATCTTCGCGAGATCGGCGATCTCGAGACGCTCACCGCCGAGGAGGAGGTCGCGCTGGCCCGAGCCGTGGACGATCACAGCCGCGAGCTGCGCCGGGAGCTCCTCGGCATCCCCCTCGCGGCGCGCCTCCTGGTCGGGCGCTGGTGCGATCTCCGGAGCGCCAACCGCGCCACCGCGGCGCTCGGCGCCCAGCCCCCCGACCGGCGCCCACCCGATGCGAGCGCGCGGATGGACGACGCCCTGAGGCGCGTCGCCAAATTGCTCGATCGCCGCGACAAGCTGCATGGCGAGAACCCACCGTCGCCCGAAGAGCTGGCGCGGATCGACGGGGAGGTGCAGGGAATCCTGCTCGCCGCGGATCTCTCTCCCATCCTTCTCGACGAGCTCTCGAGGAAGCTCCGGGAGCGCGAGGCCCTTCTCGAGGGCGCCGGAGCCTCGTGGGGCGCGCGCCTCGCGACCTCGGAGCAGGAGATTGGTCTCCCGAGAGAGGAGTTCCGGGAGCGGATGGAGCGGATCCGGCAGTCCGAGATCCGCCTCCACCAGGCGCGCAACGAACTGACCCGGCGCAACCTGAAGCTCGTCGTCAAGGTGGCCAGGGAGTTCGAGGGCATGGGGGTCTCGCTCTCCGATCTGGTCCAGGAGGGGAGCCTGGGCCTCCTCCACGCGGTCGGGAAGTTCGACCACCGGCGAGGCTTCAAGTTCTCGACCTATGCGGTCTGGTGGATTCGCCAGGCGATCATCCGCGGCATCCAGAGCCAGGCTCGCACCATCCGTTTGCCTTCCCACGTGTACGAGAGCACCAGGCGCTTCCGCCGGATCTACGAGCGCCTCTCCACCTCGCTCGGTCGCACCCCGACGCCGGAGGAGCTCGCCCACGAGCTCGAGATCGACGAGGGGAAGGTCGAGACGCTGATCCGGATCGACCAGCAGCCGGCGTCGCTCGACGCAGCGGTAGAACAGGCAGAGAAGGGGTCCCTCGCCGATCGCGTCGCGGACCCGGAGACCCCCGACCCCGTCGAGAAGCTCCACCAGGCGCGGCTCGCACGGACCCTCGAGTCGCTGCTCGCGCGCCTGAGCGAACGCGAGCGGGAGGTGCTCGGCTGGCGCTTCGGCCTGGCCGAGGAGGGCCAGCTCACCCTCCGGGAGATCGCCGATCGGCTCGAGCTCTCGCGGGAGCGGGTCCGACAGATCGAGGCGGCTGCCATCAGGAGGCTTCGCCTTCGCTCGACGCTGGCACCGCTACGAGCTTCACCGGCGGACCTCTCTCTCGCTTCTCTCTCAGGACGTGATCGGTGAGCGATGAGAAGGCCAGCCTCTGCCGGGGCCCCTGATCGCGCGGAGAAAATCGACCCGAATGAGAATCGAGCAGCTCATGACGAAGGTCGCCCAGACCTGTCGACCGGGCCAGAGTCTCAGCCACGCCGCCCAGATGATGTGGGACGCCAACTGCGGATGTCTGCCGGTGACGGCTGACGATGGATCCGAGCGTCTGCTCGGGATCATCACCGACCGCGACATCTGCATGGCGATCCGCTTCGAGGGAAGCGATCTCCGGGAGCTCCGCGTGGAGGATGCGATGACGGAGGTGGTCCGCGCCTGTAATCCCGGAGATCCCGTGTCCGAGGCCATGGCGATCATGACCGAGGCGCGCCTGCGCCGCCTCCCGGTCGTGGATGCCTCGGAGCGGGTCATCGGCCTGCTCTCCCTCACCGATCTCGCGCTCGAGGCGGCACGCGAGACCGCTTGGCAGAGCCCAGAGCTCAGCATGGCCGAGGTCGGTAGACTCCTGGCGACGATCTCCCGACCGCGTGAGAAGTAGAGCGGATGATCCGAGGAGTGGAGCCCGCCCCTCTGCTGAGATCCTGCAACCGATTTACCTGGCTTGCGGGATTTGCCTTTCACCGGTTCCCGGCGAGACTCCAGGTGAGGCCTCGGGCGACGGTGAACACACCCCGCGGGGTTCCTCGAGAGCTTGTCCAGGATCGCTGACGCTTCGTCGCGAGGGGTGGCGCAGCGGAGTGTAGGTCGAGCCGAGATGGGTCCGACCGGCGGACCGGAGGTCGCCCTGGTGAAGCATCGCGCTCTGCGTCCCCATCGATCGCGGCCGCCCGGACTGCTGCTGGTCTTCACCGGCTTTTCTGCGCTGCTGGCGGCGAGCTGGGCCGTCTATGCGACGCTCTGGTTCCTCGATTTCGGCGGCCGATCCGTACCGGTTGGGCTCCTCGCGCTCTGGTCCAGCCCGAGGGCGGCCGACGTCCTCTCCGGGATCGGCGAGGTGACGATCGCCGTGCTGGCGATCGCGCTCACCGTCGTGGCGATCCTGGTCGAGCTCGCGTCGAGCCGGTTCACCGCCCGAATCGCGCCGCTCTTCATCCGCGACCCGCTGAACGCGCTCGCTCTGGGCGGCTTCGTCGTCACGGTGGTGCTGGTCTTGTGGGTCGACATGAGCCTCTACGGCCCCGACTACCCGGAGACGATGGTCCTGGTGGCGACCGGCGCAGTCTCGCTGACCATCCTCGGTCTGCTCCCCTACTTCGGCTACCTCTTCGGCTTCTTCTCGCCTGGCAACGTGATCGGCCGGGTCGAGCGGCAGGCCGAGCGCGCCATCCGCAAGCTCGCGCGCTCGGGCGCGTCGGTCGACCGGCGCCGCGAGAAGGTGATCGGCAGCGTCGAACACCTGGCGGACATGATCCTGATCGCCATCAAGAACGACGAGAGCGCGCTCGCCGTCCCCGCCATCGAGGCCCTCTCCGAGATCGCCTGCTCCGGGCTCAGGATGAAGCGGTACCTCCCTGCGGCGTGGTTCGAGGTCGAGTCCCTGGCGGAGACCGATCGCGACTTCGTCACGCTGGATCCCGAGATGGTGAGCTCGCTCACCGAGCGTCGCACCTGGCTCGAGGCGAAGATCCTGCGCGGCTGCCAGACCGCCTTCTTCCGCGGCCTTCCCGGCGCGCCGGACCTGAACCACCTGATCGCGATCCACACCCGGCGCATCGCCCGCGCCTCCCTCGAGATCGGCGATCGTTCGGCGCTGCGCCTGGCGCTTCGCTTCCTCAACACGTATCTCAGCCGGAGCATCACGGTCGGAGACGTGCGAAGCGCCCACAACGCGCTGGCCGAGCTTAGGTGGCTCGCCTGCGAGGATCTGCTCGAGCAGGGCGAGTTCGAGCTGGTGAAGGAGCTCGCCGACTGGCTGCAGCACTACGCCAGGGTCTCCTTCGAGCTCGGGCGCACCTTCGTGACCGAGGCGGTCGCCCACGACCTGGCAGACACGATCATCCGGGCCCACGCCGCGGGGGCCCCCAACCACGACGCCCTTCTCGACATCCTCCTGCAGGTGGACCGCGAGCCGGGCGGCCTGACCGGGCAGGAGTCGGCGCTCCGCGGCGTCCGCAAGGCGCAGGTGAAGCTCGCCACCCATTACCTGAGCCGCGGAGACACCGAGCGCGCCCACCGCATCTACGAGGACATGAGGTACGAGTCGCGGGAGCGCCTGCGGACCATCCACCTCGAGCTCGCCGAGCTCGAGGAGCGCGAGTGGTCTGAGATCACCAACAGGGACGCCAACTGGGACTACCTCTCCGAGGCCCAGAAGAAGGAGCTTCCGGTCTTCTTCGGCTGGTTTCGCGAGGAAACGCTCACCGAGGTTCCCGAGCGGGCCGATCGGCTCGAGCCGCGCCTCGGGAGCGCGATCGGGCAGGCGTCGCGCCTCGAGCTCGGGGATGCTCGAGGCGATCTCCAGAATTCTCGCACAGGCGGCCGGGAGGCGCGCTAGGGGATATCCGCCCAGCCGGGGGGCGCTTCGGTACCGTCCCTGGGCGCCGCGGGACGTCGTGGCACGGTTGCCGCTCCGTGTTACGCGCGCACACCCCGAGGCGGCGCGAGATGGCGGAATAGCTGGTCTCTTCCCCTTGGCGCGAGGGAGCGGAAGGCACCGCGGAGCCGGACTTCTAGTCGATCGCAGCCGAGAAGCCCGGGCTGGGCGTTCGCCGGGATGATTCCTATGCTGTCGTGCAAGTGATCGGATGGGGGGCTCCAGGTGAAGTCCGCGTTGCGGATCCAGTTCCTCGGCGCGGCTGGAACCGTGACCGGCTCGCGCTTCCTCGTCGAGACGCCGCGCGCGAAGGTGCTGGTGGACTGCGGGCTCTTCCAGGGGACCAAGAAGCTCCGCCTGCGAAACTGGAGCCCGCTCCCCGCCCCGGCGAGCGAGATCTCCTCCGTGGTCCTCACCCACGGGCATCTCGACCACTGCGGCTGGCTTCCGCGCCTGGTGCGCGAGGGATTCAGGGGCAGGGTGCTGGCCACCGCTCCGACGGCCGAGATCGCCAAGCTGATCCTGGCCGACTCCGGCCGCCTGCAGGAAGAGCAGGCCGAGTACGCCAATCGCAAGGCGTTCTCGAAGCACAGCCCGGCGCTTCCCCTCTACACCGAGGAGGATGCGGCTCGGGCGGCGAGCCGGCTCTCGCCCGCGCCCTACGAGGAGTGGATCGAGGCAGGCGACGGCGTGCGGGTGCGGCTCCGCTCGGCGGGGCACATCCTGGGCTCGACCTCGGCGCTGATCGAGCTGGAGGACGGCGAGGGGGGCTCCCGGCGGATCCTGGTCTCCGGCGACCTCGGTCAGGACCGGGAGCCGCTGATGACCTCGGCGGCCGCGATCGGAGAGCCCGCTCCCGACACAATCCTGGTCGAGTGCACCTACGGCGGCCGCTCCCACCGTGAGGAGCGCCTCGAGTACGCGCTCGCGCGGGCGGTGAACGAGGTGGTGGCGCGGCGCGCGATCGCGCTGATTCCCGCCTTCGCGATCGGGCGCACCACCCTCGTCCTGTATCGCCTCGAGCAGCTCGAGCGCGCCGGGGCGATCCCCGAGATCCCGATCTACGTCGACAGCCCGATGGCGGTGAGCGCGAACGAGGTGTACTGCCGCTTCGGAGACGACCCGAACCTGGCTGCGGACCTGCGCACCGACTCGGGCGAATTCTGCCCGCTTCGCGACCAGAACACCCACTATGTGCGCAGCGCCGAGGAGTCGAAGCGGCTCAACCGTTTGCGCGGACCGGCGATCATCGTGTCGGCGAGCGGCATGCTGACCGGCGGTCGCGTCCTGCATCACCTCGAGCGCCTTCTGCCCGAGGCGCGCAACAAGATCCTCTTGGTTGGATACCAGGCGGTCGGAACCCGGGGGTGGCGACTCCAGCAGGGCGAGAGGGAGATCAAGATGCACGGGCGGATGGTTCCGCGCCGCGCCGAGGTGCAGAGCATCGAGGGGTTCTCCGCGCACGGTGACGAGGCGGATCTCCTCGACTGGCTCTCGACCGCGCCGCGGCCGCCGCAGAGGATCTTCCTGGTGCACGGAGAGGCCCGGGGCCTGGCGGCGATGCGGGAAGCGGTGCGCGAACGGCTGGGCTGGCCGGCGGTGATTCCCGAGTACCTGGACAGCGCGGAGCTCGGCTGACGGCGCCGGGACCGCGGCGGCGGAGGCCATGAATCACACACGCTGGTGGACGACGCCCAGGACCGTCTGACGGGAGATCTCGGGTGTTCGATCTCCCCTCGAGGTGGCAGATCGGAACCCGGAGAAGTACGGGGGGCGCACCACCTCGAGCCACCCCTCTCCCCGCGTGAGGGCAAGATCTCGATCCCGGGTCGCCGGAATTCCCCAAGTCTCGAGCCCCTCGGACCGATTGTTGCTGCCTGGTTTCTCGACCGCGCGGGGTCTTGGCGTCGGCGGGCAGTCGCACCGTCGCGGCCCTGGACTCGTTCGTGCCGGAGAGGATTCGGCTCGAAGGTGAGGCTGCGGTCCGCCTGGCCCGCAGCGTGGTGGCGGTCTCGCTTTCCGCGGGGGTCTGGGGAGGGGCCCTGGTCGTGCGGGACGTGCAGACAGGCGAGCTGCTGCCCACCGCGCTCGCGGCGATCCTCGCGGCGGGGTTGGTCTCCGTCCCCTTCCTGATGCGTGCGACTGGAAGCATGGCGGCGGTGCGAGTGCTCCTGCTGGGCGCCATCTACCTCGCGGTCAGCGGCAGCGCCCTGCGCTACGGGGGATGGCTCTCCCCGGTGTTCATCGTCCTGGCGTTCCTCCCCGCCGTCTCCATGGTGATGCGAGGACGGCGTCTATCCATCCTCATGCTGGTGCTCTCCACCGCCATCGCGTCCTGGATGTTCGCCGCCGACCGCCTCGACTGGAGGGACTTCGGCCAGCCGCGCGCGGAGACCCACTTCTTCCTCGCGGCGCTGGTCTGGTACGCGCTGGCCTTTGCGTGGTTCCTGGTGATCTGGGTCTCCGACCGGAACAACCAGCTCGCCGTACGGGAGCTCGAGCGCTCGAATGCCGAGCTCGTCACCGCGAGAGACGAGGCCAGCGCGGCGAGCCACGCGAAGAGTGCGTTCCTGGCCAACATGAGCCACGAGATCCGTACGCCACTGAGCGGCGTGCTCGGGCTGACCGAGCTGCTGATGCAGACCCGCCTCGACGAGGGACAGCGGGAGCTGGCGAAGAGCATCACCCTCTCGGCCAGGTCCTTGCTGGATGTCATCAACCAGGTGCTCGATTACTCGAAGGTCGCCACCGCCGAGATCGAGCTCGAGAATGTTCCATTCGAGCTGGAGCGACCCTTCGAAGAGGTGCTTCGCTGCCTCGCCGTGACCGCGGAGCAGAAGGGGATCGAGCTGACCGCCCTCCTGCACCCGGCACTCCCCCCAGTGGTGCGGGGCGACTTGTTTCGTCTTCGCCAAGTTCTGATGAACCTGGTGGGCAACGCGATCAAGTTCACCCAGGAAGGCGAGGTGGCGGTGCGGGTGCTTCCGGACCGGCTCACGCCCTCGAACGGCCGCTGCGCCATCCTCGTCGAGGTGGAGGACACGGGCATCGGCTTCGATGATGCGGCGAAGGTGAAGCTCTTCCTTCCGTTCGCGCAGGCCGACGAATCCACGACGCGCCGCTTCGGCGGAACAGGATTGGGCCTGGCGATCTCCCGGCATCTGGCCGAACGGATGGGGGGCAGCATCGAGGTCGACAGCGAACCGGGGCGGGGTTCGCTCTTCAGCTTCCGCGCCGTCCTCGACCTTGCCGAGGATCCACCGCACCTGACGCCTCGCCTCCCGGACACGGGCATGCCACGGCCGCGGGTCCTCTTGATCCAGCCCCACCCCGCACACCGGCGAGTGCTGAGCCGTTACCTGCGGGCCCTGGAAGTCCCCTTTGCGGCGGTCGCCGCGCTCGAGGAAGCGCCGCGTTGGAGCGACCGCCGGGACCACGGGCCCGAGGTGGTGATCGCCGACGAGCGACTGGGCGCCGAGCGATTGGGCGAGCATTGCTTCCGCCTGGGAGGATCGCCCCGCCTCGTCCTGGTCGGTAGGATGGCCGACGCCGCGTCCGCCGATCACCATCCACCCGGGGCGACCTGGCTGGAGAGCCCGGTGCTGCCGAGCGCGCTTCGCCGCTGCTTGGAGCAGCCGGACCCGGACGTCGCCGCACCGAGCGAGCCTGCTCCAGAGGCGCGGTTCTCCGCGCGGGTGCTGGTGGCCGAGGACAACCCCGTGAACCAGATCGTCGCGCGCGGAATGCTCGAGGCGGTCGGCTGCGAGGTGGTCGTGGTGGAAGACGGGCGCGAAGCCGTGGAGGCCGCGCTCAAGCACGACTTCGACCTCATCTTCCTCGACCTCCAGATGCCGGTCCTGGATGGCATCGGTGCACTGGAGCGGATCCGCAGCAGGCGCTCCACCGGCAGGGCGGGGGCGACGACGCCCATCGTTGCGCTCACCGCCGATCTGACCGAGGCGACCCGTGAGCGAGCGCAGCGGGCCGGCATCGACGCCTTCGTCGCCAAGCCCTTCTCCCTCTCCGAGCTGGTCGGTGTGCTGGCGCGTTTCCTGGAGCCCGCCGCGCCGCCTTCTCCGCTCCAGCTTCCCGACACCCGGCAAGTACAGGCTCAAGCGTCCCGCGCACCCATCCGAATCGGCGAGAGCGAACCGGGAGATCCTCGATCATGACCGACGACAGCCCGAGCGCCACGGACGGGGTGCAGCCCCTCCGGAGTGGTCTTCTTCCCCGGCCCCGCCGTGTCGTCCCTCTCGTGCTTCTGACCCTGCTCGCGACGATGGTGTGGCCCGCTTCACTCGCGTCGGCGGATCCCGCTCCCGCCGAGCCCATGGAAGCGGCGGCGGACGAGTCGCTTCTCTTCGAGGAGATCCCGTCGGTCTTCAGCGCCTCGAAGTACGAGCAGAAGGTCACCGAGGCGCCCTCCGCGGTGAGCATCGTCACCTCGGACGAGATCCGGAAGTACGGCTTCCGCACCCTCGCCGAGATCCTCGGGAGCCTCCCCGGCGTCTTCACCACGAACGACCGGAACTACCAATACCTGGCCGTCCGCGGCTTCGGCATCGCGGGCGACTACAACAGCCGGGTGCTGCTCCTGATCGACGGTCACCGGGTCAACGACTCGATCTACGGCACCGCTCCGATGGGTCGCGATTTCCCCCTCGACGTGGAGCTCATCGATCGGGTGGAGCTCGTTCGCGGGCCGTCCTCCGCCCTCTATGGGACCAGCGCCTTTCTCGGAGTGATCAACGTCGTGACCAAGCGTGGGCGCGATCTCCAGGGGCCCGAGCTCGCCGCCGGCGGGGGAAGCGAATCGACCTACTCCGGGCGGGCGAGCTACGGGCAGCGCCTCGGGAACGGCTTCGAGTTCCTGTTCTCCTCCACGTATTTCGACAGCGACGGCAAGCGGAGGCTGTACTACGAGGAGTACGACGACCCTGCGACCAGCTTCGGGGTCGCTCACGACGCCGACAACGAGCGGGAGTACAGCTTCTTCGCTCAGCTCCGCTACCGGGACCTCGCGCTCCAGGCCGGATACGGATCGAGAGAGAAGGGTATCCCGACCGGCGCATTCGAGACCCTGTTCGACACGACGCGGACCCGAAGCTGGGACGATACCGGCTGGGTGGATCTGAGCTACCAGCGGGAGCTTCCACGTGGATGGCTCTTCCGGGGCCGCACCTACTACCACGGATACCGGTACGACGGCGAGTATTTGTACGAGTATTCCGAGGACGGCGAGCCCGAGCTGGTGCTCAACCGGGACGAGGCTTGGGGCGATCGCTGGGGTAGCGACATCAACTTCTCCGGTGAGCCTTTCCGGAGACACCGCCTCACGCTGGGGGGCGAGCTCGTCTACAACTTCCGGCAAGACCAATGGAACGGAGACGAGTTCCCGGAATCCACCTACCTCGACAGCCGGGAGCGCTCGACCGACTGGGCGCTCTACGCCGAAGACGCGTTCCGGATCCTCGACAACCTGACGCTGTTCGCGGGGATTCGCCGCGACGAGAACGGCCTCTCCGGCGGCTCGACGAACCCGCGGGTCGCGCTCGTCTACAACCCTCTTCCCGAGACCACGCTGAAGCTCCTCTACGGGCGCGCCTTTCGGGCGCCAACAGCGTACGAGCTCTTCTACCACGATGGCGAGACGCAGAAGACGCCGGGAAGCCTGGATCCGGAGACGATCGAGACCTTCGAGCTCGTCGGCGAATACGAGATCGACAAGCACCTCCGCTTCGTGGGCTCCGCGTACTACTCGAAGATCGACGATCTGATCGCGCTCACCAGGGATCCCGCCGACGACCTCGTGGTCTTCGAGAACTCGACCGACCTCGAGTCGTACGGCCTGGAGCTCCGGCTCGAGGGGCAGTGGGAGAACGGCTTCAAGGGCGGCCTCAGCTGGGCCTTCCAGCGGACGGAGGACGCCGAGACCGGGCGCAGGATCGCCAACTCGCCGCGACACCTGGCGAAGCTCAACCTGATCGCGCCGATCGTGCCCGAGCGGCTCTTTGCGGGTCTGGAGCTCCAGTACGTGGGAGACCGGCGCACCATCCGCGGAGCCACGACCGGAGGGCACTTCCTCGCCAACCTGACCCTCCTGGGTCGCCGCTTTGCGGGCGGCCTCGAGCTCTCCGCGGGCGTGAAGAACCTCTTCGACGTCGAGTACTTCGATCCCGCCTCAGAGGAGCATCTGCAGAGTCGGATCGAGCAGAACGGCCGGACCTACTTCCTCATGTCCCGCTACGAGTTCTAGGTGGTCGCCGAGGATGCGGACGATGGCCAGATGCGCGATCCTGGCAGCGAGCCTTGCGGCTGCGGCGGTACACGCCGAGAGCCCGGCACGGATCGTCGTCTTGGTGAGCGCGGAGGGCCCGGCCTACGAGCAGGCGCTCCGCGGCCTCGAGGCTCACTTCGACCAAGCTCGTCTCCCCGCGGATCTCGACGTCGAGAAGGTTCAGGGAGACGGCTCGGCGCTCGATCGCCTCGTCGCCGAGATCGCGTCCTCTCCCCCCGACCTGGTCATCGCCCTCGGTCAGATGGCGGCTGCGCGGGTGCTGGAGGACGGCCCGGGCATTCCAGTGGTGGGCGGGCTCCTGCTCGACTCGCGGCTCCTCGAGTCTCGGGAGAATGCCACGGGCATCTTTCTCGAGTTTCCGGTGAGGGTGCAGCTCGGCTGGCTTCGGAAGTTCTTTCCCAACGCGCGGTCGGTGGGGGTGCTCTTTCATCCGGAGACGAACGGGGAGCGGATTCTCCAGGCCCGGGATGCCGCCAAGGAGCTCGGCTTCGAGCTCGTGGCCAGGGAGGTGGGATCGCCGCTCGATCTCCCGGACGGTCTCCGGTCGCTGGCGAACCGCGTCGACGTGCTCTGGGGAATCGTGGATCCGGTGGTGCTCTCGCCCGCCACGGCCAAGTCGGTGCTCAGCTTCTCCTACGCTCATCGGATTCCATTCACGGGTCTCTCGGAGTCCTGGGTGAAGGCCGGGGCCGTGTACGCGCTCGAGCGGGACTACGAGGACATCGGACGCCAGTGCGCGGAGGCTGCGGTGCGGATCCTCTCGGGTGAGGATGTCGCATCCATCCGACCGGAGGGCCCTCGCCGCGTCTCCTACGCGGTCAACCTCCAGGCGGCGCGTCACATGAAGCTGGAGCTCGCGGATCTCCTGGTACGCGGGGCCGATCGGGTCTTCGAGTAGGGAGGGTCTTGGCTCGATGCTGCGCAGTCGGATCTCGACGAAGTTCAACCTGCTGGCGATCGTGGTGGTGATCGGGACGGCGCTGGGGGTGAGCGGCTTCATCTTCCGGCAGGTGAGCGTGGATTCGGCTCTGCGCCTCCGCCAGCATGGCCTCGAGCTGGCCGAGATGGCCGCCCGCAATGGCCAATACGCCATCTACACTCGGAGCCAGAGCGAGCTGGAGAGGATCCTGCTCGGGTTCGCCGCGTGCCCAGACGTCAACTATGCGGCGCTTCGGGACGCCTCGGGCACGACGCTCGCGTCGCGCCTGCTGCACGAGGCGAAGGAGATTCCCGAGATCCGGCCGTTGCGGGTCGATGAGCAGCCGCGCGCGTGGATCCAGGATCGGCAGGACGGCGGCTCCGAGCCTACCGGGATCGTCGACATCATCGCGCCCGTGGTTGCCACGTCCGCCGAGGCGGGGCTGGACCCGCTCGATCCGCTCGCCACGGACGTCGAGGAGGCCTCGGTCATCGGCTACGTCCAGCTCGGTCTGACCGACGCGGGAGCTCAGCGGCGACTCGCCAGCTTCGCGCTCACCACGGGCGTCTTCACCTGTCTTCTCGCCGCCAGCGCGGTGGGACTGACGCTTCTCCTCAGCCGCAGGATCACGCGTCCCATCGGGGAGCTCACCGCGGCCACCCGGGAGATCGCGGAGGGGGATCTCGAGCAATCGGTGAAGACCGATGCGAAGGACGAGATCGGAGAGCTCTCCCGACAGTTCAATCGGGTCTTCACGCGCCTGCGCGACTCCCGGGACCGTCTGGCTGCCTACCACCGAGACCTCGAGTGCAAGGTGGAGGAGCGAACGCAAGAGCTTCGGCAGAGGAGCGAGGAAGCGGTCGAGCTGGCGAAGGCTGCGAAGGCGGCGAGTCAGGCCAAGTCGCAGTTCCTGGCGAACATGAGCCATGAAATCCGCACCCCGATGAACGGGATCCTCGGAATGGCGGAGCTCCTGCTCGAGACGGAGCTCACGGAGGACCAGCGCAAGCTCGCGAGGATGAGCCACGAGTCCGCCGAGGAGCTCCTCCACCTCCTGAACGACATTCTCGACTACTCGAAGACGGAGGCGGGTAGGCTGAAGCTCGAGTCGGTCGACTTCGAGCTGTACGAGTGCGTCGAGAGCGTGGCGGAGCTCCTGGCGCCGCGTGCCCAGAACAAGGGACTCGAGCTGATCTGCTTCGTGCACCCGGACGTCCCGAAGATCGTGACCGGTGATCGCGGGCGCCTGCGACAGATCCTGACCAATCTGGTCGGAAACGCGATCAAGTTCACGGAGCGGGGCGAGGTCGAGATCACCGTTGCACGGCAGGAGGGTGGGTCCGGCACGGCGCAGGATGCCATCGCTCCCGGGGATCGCTGTTGGATCCGCTTCGCGGTGAGAGACACCGGGATCGGCGTCGCGGAGGAGATCCAGGATCGGATCTTCGAGTCCTTCACGCAGGCGGACGGTTCGATGTCGCGTCGCTTCGGGGGAAGCGGCCTGGGCCTCGCCATCTCCCGACAGCTGGCCGAGCTGATGGGCGGAAAGATCGCCTTCGAGAGCGCCTCGGGCGAGGGTTCCACCTTCTGGCTGGTGGTTCCCTTGCAGGTCTCCGACGCTCTCCCGCCTCGCCTCGCCGACCTGGGTCCGCCCTCGCGCACCCGGGTCCTCGTGGTCGATGACAACGAGGCGAATCGAATCATCCTCTCCCACCATCTCCAGTCGTGGGGCCTTCCATTCGACACCTGCGAGAGCGGCCCAGAGGCCCTCGAGCGCCTTCGGCGTGCATCCGCTCGCGAAGAACCCTTCGGAATCGTGATCCTCGACATGATGATGCCTGAGATGACCGGCCTCGAGGTGGCGCGCCGCATTCGCGAGGACGTCTCGATCGCCCCGCCCCGGCTGCTGGTGCTCACGTCGGTGGGGCTCGCAGTCAGCGAAGGCGAGGCGAGGGAGCTCGGGTTGGGCGTTCGTCTCACCAAGCCGGTCCGGCGGGTCGAGCTGTTCGAGAGTCTGAGAGAGCTGCTCGGCGGCGGCGCGGGCGAGCGCACGACCCGAGAGCCTCGCCCCATCGCGACATCGGGGCAGCTTCGCGGGTTCGACGCCCGCATCCTGCTCGCGGAGGACAACCCGGTGAATCAGCAGGTCGCGTGTCGCATGCTCGAAGCGCTCTCCTGCACGGTTCGTTCGGTGGGGAACGGACGGGAGGCGATCGAGGCCCTCGAATTGGAGGTCTTCGACCTCGTCTTCATGGACTGCCAGATGCCCGAGATGGACGGCTACGCGGCGACCCGCGCGATCCGAGCACGCGAGGCGGCATCGCTCGGTGACCAGGGCGCCCAGCGCAAGCGGATTCCCATCATCGCCCTCACCGCCCACGCGCTGGCGGACGAGCGCGAGAGGTCCCTCGCGGCGGGCATGGACGACCACCTCTCCAAGCCCATCAGCAGCGATCGCCTGCGCGCCACGCTGGAGAAGTGGTTGGCTTCGGAGGATCGGTTCTCGCAGCAGTCAGAGGCGGATTCCGGGACGCCGCCCGCGGCCGGGGGCGAGGCTCCTTGCCAGAGGGATCCGGTGCTCGATCCCAGCCCGCTGAACCAGCTCCGGGAGCTCCAGGTGCCCGGAAAGCCGGATTTCGTCCCGTCCCTGATCGCCGAGTTCATCGCATCATCTCAGCAGCTCGCGCGCGCCATCCGAGATGCGATCGCAACGGGTGACTCGAACGCTCTTGCGTTCGCGGCCCACAAGCTGAAGTCGAGCAGTGCCCAGCTCGGAGCTCGGCGGCTCTCCGCGCTCTGCCAGGAGCTCGAAGCCCAGGGCCGAGCCGCGGCCCAGGTCGGGGCCTGCTCGGATCTCGCGCAGCGCTTCGAGGCCGAGATCGCGGCCGTGCAGACGGCCCTGCTGGTGGAGCAGTCACGGGGCCGGCCCTGAGCCTCCGGAGACCTACGGGGTCGGCGTCGACGCGGCTGGAGCACTCGGCTCGCCGTCGATTCCTGGGGGGTGCCGCGCCGCGCGACAGGGGAGCGGGGCGCGGTGCGGAGTCAGCCGACGGGGACCCGCCAGCGGAAATCCCCGGCAGGCACCGGACGGCCACAGAGAAAGCCCTGCAGGAAGTCGCAACCGTGCTCTCGCAGGAACTCGAGCTCCCGCTCGGTCTCGACGCCCTCGGCCACCACCGAGAAGTCGAGCTCATGGGCCATGGCGATGATGGCAGCCACGATCGCCGCCCGTCCCTTTTCGATTCCGCGGATGAAGCTCCGGTCGATCTTGAGCACGCTCACCGGCATGCGGTTCAGATAGCTGAGCGACGAGAATCCCGTCCCGAAGTCATCGATGGCGATCGAGATCCCCATTTCCTGGAGCTCCCGCAGCGCCCTCAGGCCGAGCTCCTCCAGCAGCACGCTCTCGGTGATCTCGATCTCCAGGGAGCGCGGATCGACCCCCGCCTGGTCGAGGGCGCCCCGTACGACGTGGAGGAAGCTCCTCTCGCGGAGCTGCCGGGAGGAGATGTTCACGGAGACCCTCCCCGATTGCCATCCCTCGGCGTGCCAACTCGAGAGCTGGCTGCACGCCGAGCGCAGAACCCAGGCGCCCAGCGCGACGATCAGGCCGCTCTCCTCGGCGATGGGAATGAATTCTGCGGGGGGCACGAGCTCTCCGCCCGGCTCCCTCATTCGCACCAGGGCCTCCGCTCCTACGATCTCGCCTGACTCCGCGCGCACCAGTGGCTGGTAATGGAGCAGCATGCGGTCCTGTTCGAGTGCCTCGCCGAGCGCCCTCTCGATCTCCATCCCCCGCATCACCGCTTCGTTCATCGAAGCGGTGAAGAACTGGAAGTTGTCGCGCCCTCTCTCCTTGGCGTGATGCAACGCCATGTCCGCCTTCCGGAAGAGCGACGCGCTGTCCGTGCCATCCACGGGAGAGATCGCGATCCCGATGCTGCCGGCGAGCGTCACCTGCTGATGCTGGACCCTGAAGGGTCGGCGGAGTCTTCCCAGGAGCCGCTGCGCGACACGTCCCGCGTCCTTCTCATCCCGGAGCCCGGTGAGCACCACGGCGAACTCGTCGCCCCCGAACCGGGAGACCGAGGGCTTCGGCCCCAAAGTCCGGGGCACCCTTCCCAGGGAGTCGCCGACGCGCACCGAGGAGAGCAGGCGCTCGGCCACCTCCCTCAGAATCTGATCGCCCGCCATGTGTCCTAACGTGTCGTTGACCCGCTTGAAGCGGTCCAGGTCGAGGAACAGAAGTCCGATCTGGGTTCCCGAGACTTTCGCCCATTCCAGCGCCTTGGCCAGGTGATCTTCGAGGAGGCGGCGGTTGGGAAGATCGGTGAGGCTGTCGTAGAACGCGAGCTGCCGGATCTGCTCTTCGGCGCGCTTGCGATCGGTGATATCCTGCATCGTCCCCGCCACGGTGAGCCCCTCGCCGGCGAGCGACTCGCTCGCCTCGAGGAAGTGGTGGACCACGCGTTCCCCGTCCGGAAGACGATGGTCGAACTGGACGGTCCTGGAGGTATGGCGGACTTCCTGCAGGGACTTCCAGGCGGTGTCGCGATCGTCGGGGTGCACGCAGCGAGTCAGGAATTCGAGCGGGCTGGAGGGCGGATCGGCGCCGCAGCCCATGATCTCGAGCGCCTGCGCCGAGAGAATCACGCGGTCCGTCTCGAGGTTCCACTCCCAGTCGCCGAGGCGGGCGAGCTCCTGGGACTTGTCCAGGCGGCGCTGGCTGGCGCGCAGCTCCCCGAGCGTCTCGTTCAGCTTGCGGAAGGCGGCGCTGGCCCTCATCTGGAAGCGGACCCGGTGCTGCAGCAGCCCCGCGTTGATCGGCTTGATGACGAAGTCCGTTGCTCCGACCTCGAAAGCCTTCTCGATGCAGGTGAGATCGTCGCGCCCCGTCACGATCAGGATCGGGATGCTCTCCCCACCGGGCATCCCCCGGATCGAAGCGCAGGTCTCGAAGCCGTCCCGCCGCGGCATCTGGACGTCGAGGAGGAAGAGGTCCGGCATCGCCCGGTGGGCCGCCTCCACGGCCGCCGCGCCGTCCTCCGCCTCCTCGGCTGCGAGGCCCATCTCCCGAAGAGCGGCGACGATCACCATGCGTGTGACCGGATCGTCGTCGGCCACGAGCGCGCGGCGAGGCGCCCCCCCGGCCAGGTCGTCAGGCATCACCCACTCCGAATCGAAGGGCCGCCATCTGCTCGTGAACGTCCTCGATCTCCACCGATCGAGCGTCGAAGATCTCCCGCGCTTCGTCTCTGGATCCCTGCTCCTGCGCCTCTCGCCGGAATTCCGCTTCGGTCCGCGATTTCTCCCAGGCGCCCGCCTCACCACATCCTCCCAGCCGCTTCCCGACTGTGTGCTGCCACTCGAGCGGCGGGTCGAACCTGGCCCCGAGACTCGCTCGGAGCAGCGCTCGGACCCACCGCATCGACTCACTCATTCTCGGCGGCTTTCCTCGCCCAACTCGGGGGTGGTGGCTCTCGAGTGGTCAGGCGCGTTCTCGCACCCATCCGACCGCCCCGTGGGAGGTCTGAGCACCTGGGGATTTCCATTCACCCATCGGTGTCAGCGTGAGGAAGCTTGAGGATCCTGCCGAAGGGCCAGCTGCCCCGGATTGCAGAGAGAGGGCTGCCCAAGTGCTTTTCCCTAAGCGTAACGACGTATTCTTGCCGCGCTCGGGAACCAGCCGGTTCTCTTGCTGGCCCGCCGCTCAGGCGTTCGGCTTCTCGGCCTTGAACGGGGACTCCGAGCTCCGGTCGCCCCGGAGAAAATCGCAGAGTTCGCTCGGCGGCAGCGGCTCGCAGTAGAGAAAGCCCTGGACCTCGTCGCAGCCGAGCTCGCCGAGGATCCCCGCGGCCTCCTCTCGCTCCACGCCTTCCGCGACGACCTTCATCGAGAGCGAATGGGCGAGGGCGATCACCGACGACACCACGCCTGCTGCCCGCTGGTCCTCGTCGACGCCTTCCAGCAGGGAGCCATCGAGCTTGAGCACGTCGATGTCGAAGCGGTTGAGGCAGGCGAGCGCCGAATAGCCGGTGCCGAAGTCATCCAGCGCGATCGGCATGCCGATGGCCCGGAGATCGCGGAGCGTGACGAAGGTGCTCTCGTCGTTCTCGAGGAGGGTGCGCTCGGTGATCTCGATCTCCAGATCGCTGGGCAGGAGCTGGTGACGGCGCAGGCTCTCCGTCACCGCCTCGAGGAAGCGGGGGTCGGCGAGCTGAAGGCTCGAGACGTTGACGGCGACCGGCGGAACGAAGAGCCCGCTCTCCCTCCATGCCTGGATCTGCCGGCACGCCTGCTCGATCACCCAGCGGCCGAGCGGCCGGATCAGCCCCGCCTTCTCCGCGATGGGGATGAATTCGGAGGGGGGAACGGCGCCCAGCTCGGGATTCGACCATCGCAGCAGGGCTTCGAGGCCGGCCACCGCTCCGCCCGAGATGCGGAGCTTCGGCTGGTAGACCAGGCGCATCTGGTCCGATCCGATCGCCCGGCGAAGCTGCTGATCGATCTCCGCGCGGCGCTGAGCCATCCGGTTGAGGCGGGCGTGGAAGTACTGGTAGCGGTTCCCGCCTTGCTCCTTGGCGGAATAGAGGGCCACGTCGGCGTGCTTCAGGAGGGTGCCGGCGTCTCGACCGTCGTCGGGGAAGATCGCGATGCCGATGCTCGCGGTCGCCATCGCCGGTTCGCCGGAATCCTCGGAATCCCCCGACGGTTCTTCGAGGGTCCTCAGGATCCGTGCAGCCACGTCTCCGGCGTCCTGGGGAGAGGCGATTCGGGGGAGCACGATGGCGAACTCGTCGCCCCCGAGCCGGCCGATCTCGGGACCCTGGCCCTCGGCGCTGATGCGGGCGACGGTGTCGCCTCCCCGAATGCTGCGCAGGAGCTGCGCCGCGATGCCGCGCAGCACCATGTCCCCGACGGCGTGTCCCCGGGTATCGTTCACGAGCTTGAACTGGTCGAGATCGAGGATCAGCACCGCGAGGTGGTGGCCTCGCCGGCTGGCCGCTTCGAGCGCGGCCGCCATCCGGTCGAAGAAGCGCTTTCGATTCGGCAGCCCGGTCAGGCTGTCGTAGTGGGCGGTGCGAATCAGCTCGAACTCGGCGCGGCGCCGGTCGGTGACGTCGCGGAGCGCGACCGAGCGAAGCGGACCGAGCTCGCGGTGGGTATGGAGCCGCGTCACCCAGAGCTCGTAATTCCTGGTCTCGCCGCCGGAGCTGCGAATCGCGATCCCGCGCGACTCGGGATGTCCTTGCTCGAGCAGTCTCGCGAGCGCTGGCCAGGAGTCGGGGAGCAGAGGAGGCGGGGAAAGCTCGAAGCCCGGCTGGAGCTCCCTCAGAATCGCAAGAGCGGAGCGGTTGGCATCGAGGATCCGGTCGTCCTCGTCGACCAGCAGAACCGCGTCGTCGAGCATCTCCAGCACCGAGGAGCGCGCGGCGGGCAGGACCTCGGCGAGGACGTCGCGATGGGTGAGCCGGTAGAGCAGCACCCCGGTGAGGACGAACCCGGCGGGAGTCAGGTCGATGGGAGAGCCGACTCGAAGGAAGACGTGCAGAGCATTCGCGACCCAGGGAACCGCGAAGGCGAGGAGCAGGGTGGTCGCTTCGAAGAGACGCCGCTTTCCCCCCCAGTAGTGCCGCGCGAGCATCGCGAACGCAGCGGCGAGACAGGCGTAGTTGAAGGCGGTGTGGACCCAGAACCACGGACCGTGCACGGTGCTGATCGGGGTGAGGGATCCCACCCGCCGAAGCTCCCCGGGCGCCCAGAAGAGCGCCTGATGGTCGTTGGTGAGGCTCAGGAGGACGCCGATCACTGGAACGGGGAGGAGGAGCGCCCAGAGCAGGCGCTCGCCGAAGCGCCCGAGCTCGTGGCCGCGGGCCTCGAGCGCCACGAGCAGCATGGCGGGCGGTGTGACCACGACGCCCACGTACATCAGGCGATGCATCCAGACCGAGAGGAGGCGGTCGTGTAGAAGGAGCTCCAGGGCGTAGCAGCCGACCCAGATCGCGATCCCCCCCAGCACGCCGCAGAGGGGGGCGACCCGGCGGGTCCGGCCGATCAGCAGGGGGGCCAGCGTGCGCGGATCCCGCATCCGAACCAGCCGGAGCGCAGTCCCCAGCAGGAGGGCGCAGCTTGCCAGCATTCCGATCGCAATCAGGGTGGGCGCAACGCTCTGCAACTCGGCTCTCCCGGATTCGCCTCTCTTCGGCGCGCCGGGGGGTCCGCGTGAGGGGGATTCGAAGCGCCCCGGGGTGGAGTTCCCGCAGTCGCCCGCCTACTGGTACTTGCTGAAGTCCACTCCGCGCACCTGGCCGCGGTCTCTGTACCATTGCTCCTGGTCGAGCGGCGGAGGAGCGATCTCGCTCTCGGGCCTCTTCAGCAGCCGAATCGCCTCGGTCGGGCAGGCGCTGATGCACAGGCCGCAGCCGATGCATCTCTCCGGGATGATCTCGTAGCAGTCGTCCTTCTCCACGATGGCTCCGACCTGGCAGCGCTCGGTCGCGCAGACTCCGCAGGAGTTGCACTCTCCGGCTTCGATCTCGGCATAGTAATGGGAGTTGACGACGGTGGTTCCGGGGATCCCGAGCTCGTTGATTCCCCGCAGCACGCCGCAGCAGCACTTGCAGCAGTTGCAGATGTAGAAGCGATCGTTCTGGGTGTTGCCGGTCAGGTGCACCAGCCCGTTCTCCTCGCATTCGGCGAGCAGCTTGTACGCCTCCTCCTTGGTGATGAGGCGGCCGTGGCGAGGGTTGTCGAAGACGCCGGGCAGGGGGGCGATGGCGAGACACACCTCGAGGGGCCGATTGCACTCCTTCCCCAGCAGGCTGTGCTCCTTCTTGCAGACGCATTCGTTGAGCAGGAAGGCCTGGCCGTTCTCGATCAGCGACGAGACCCGCTCGTAGGGCAGGGCCACCTGCTCGGAGGGGATCTCCTCCTCGATGGGAAGGGTCTGCATCATCTGCGGGGCCTTGGTGAAGAACTGCTGCCCCCACGCCTTGTGGTACTCCTCCGTCATCTCCGCCATCTCCCGGTCGAAGTGCGGAAGCTGGAACTCGAAGATCCCGAACGCCCAGGGCATCAGCTTGAAGAGCCAGGTTCCTCCGAGCTGCACGCCGAAGAGCTGGCCCCGCTCGTTCATCGCGACGAGCTTCTCCTCCAGACCCTGGAGCGGGCGTCCGGTGCGCTCGGCGATCTGCTCCGCGGTCTCGAAGGCGAGCCGCAGCTCGCAGAGCAGCTCCGCCTGGTCGGGATCGAAGATCTTCTCGAGGAGCCTGATCTCGACCCCGCTCTCCGTCGGCGGGAACCCATTGGGGAGGGTGTCGAGAACCTTGGCCAGCTTGCGGTAGATCTGATCGCCCATGTCGAGTGCTCTCCCTCTCTGCGCTTGCGCGGGCCGCGCGGGCACGCGGCGGCAAGCCTAGCAAAGTGCGGCAAGCCGCAGGCGAGCCGCGCGCGCAGCGAGGCGCAGCCGAGCGGACTTCAGCGAGGCCTCGCTCTCCACCTCTGCCTGCCCCTCGCCTGCTTCGGCTGCGGTGGATACGAATGGCTCCGCTTTCGTTATCCGGCGGCGTCCGCTCCGGCTAGAGGAGACCGTCCTCCCTCATCTCGAGGAGCGAGGTCTCGAAGGCTGCGATGATCCGGTCGGCGTCTTCCTCGGTGTGGGCCGCCGAGGTGAAGACCGTGTGCAGGTCCGGCAGATACACGCCGTGGTAGCGCATGTAGGAGCCGAGGATCTCCCCTCTCAGCAGGTTGTCGAGGCCGCGCAGCTCGCGCGGGCTCGCCGGCGCCGCCTCGACGAAGTGGGGAAGGAACCAGGAGCCGAGCCCGATCAGCCGGAAGGCGAAGCCCTGCTCCGCGCAGAAGGCGTGCACCTCCCGCTTGATCCGGTCGGCGAGCCCGTCGATGTGAGGGTAGATCTCCGGGTGGTCGCGGAGGTACTCGAGCACAGCGGTGCCCGCGCTGGCGGTCACCGGATTGCCGCTGAAGGTCCCGACGATCAGGAGCTTCTCCTTCATGTCCCGCAAGGGGTCTCCGCTGGTGATGAGCGGCTCGAGCGCATCGACACTCCCGGCGATGGCGCCGGCCGGGAATCCCCCGCCCATGATCTTTCCGTAGGTGGCGATGTCCGGGGTGATTCCGAAGTGCTGCTGGGCGCCGCCGTAGCTCAGGCGGAAGCCGCTGATCACCTCGTCGAAGATCAAGAGCACGCCGCACTCGCGGGTGACCCGGCGGAGCTCGCGCAGGAACTCGCCCATCTCGACCGGGAAGGAGCTCGGCACCGGCTCGATGATCACCGCGGCGAGCTCCCTCCTGTGCTTCTCGATCTTCTCGAGGCTCTCCGGCTGCCGGTAGCTCAGGGTCAGGACCTGGTCGACGAACGCCTGGGGGATCCCCGGCGTGTCGGGCACGCTCTGCGGATCCTCGACCGGGCCCATCTGGGGAGCGAGGATGCTGCTCACCTGGGCGTACTCGTGGACGCCGTGATAGCCGCCCTCGAACTTGGCGATCCGGTCCCTTCCGGTGCGCGCGCGGGCCACCTTGAGGGCGTGCATGGTGGCCTCGGTCCCGGAGTTGGTGAAGGCCACCCGCTCGGCGCAGGGAATCGCGTCCACCATCACCTCGGCCCAGCGCACCTCCTTCTCGTGGGCGATCGCGTAGACCGTGCCACTCCGGATCGCGCGCTCGGCGGCCTCGACCACCACGGGGTGGGCGTGGCCGAGGATCAGCGGCCCATAGGCCATGGTGACGTCCACGTACTCGTTGCCGTCGAAGTCGACGATCCGGGAGCCTCGGGCCTCCTTCACGAAGGCGACCGACCTGGGCGCGCGGAAGGGGCCGGTCACCTGCGGCGAGAGGAGCACCTTCCGCGCCCGCTCCAGGATCTCGCCGGATCTCGGCAGCTTCTCCGCGCTCAGCTTCTCGATGTCCCTCGGCATGATCGAAACCTCCGCTCAGAGTGGAACTATCCCTCGATCGTGGCCGCGCCGCGCAGGAAGAACTCGAGATTCTCGGCGAGAACCTCCTCGAGGGCGCGATCTTCGAGCATGTCTGCGCCCCAGGCGAGGCAGTCGATGATCTGCATCGCGATCAGGTTCTCGGCCAGCCGGGCCGCCGAGAAGCGCTCGGTGATCTCGCCCCTCTGCTGGCCCCGGGCGAGGATCGCGGCGATCGCGCGGGTGGCGTCCCGGTCCGCATCCCGCTGCTCGGGCGCGCGCATCGGGTTCAAGGCGTCGGCGAGCACGATGCACTGCCAGAGCGCCCGGTCCTCGAGCATCGCCGAGGCAAGTCTCTCGAAGAGGCGGCGCAGGACCGCGCCGGTGCTCTCGCCCTCCCGTCGCGCCCCCGCCTCGGCCTCCTGGGCCCACTCGCGGAGCAGCTCGCCCGCCACCTCCCGCAGCACCGCGTCCTTGGAGCCGAAGTACTTGTAGAAGGTGGGCTGGCTGATCTCGACCCGGCGCACGATCTCCTCGACCGTGGTCTTCTCGTAGCCGCGCTCGCGGAAGATCTCGACCGCGGCCTCCACGATGCCCCGGTGGGTGCGAGCCTTCTTGCGCTCCCGGAGTCCCTGGGTCACGAAACGTTTGTATCACAAATCAATTTGCACTGCAATTAATCATGCATCGCAGCGGAATTTTTTCGGGTACCATTGCGCCGCGCCCGGCAGGGGGGCCGTCTCCCGCTCGCGGAGGGGTGGGGGCGAGTCGCGGGGCGGGCCCGACCCGACGAGGAAGCGGAAGATGATCGAGCAGATACGACCTGGGCTTCATCGCGTGGTGGTGCCCCTCCCCGGGAACCCGCTCAAGGAGATCAACTCCTACGTCCTCACCTCGAGGGGTCGCAACCTGATCATCGATACCGGCATGAGGCGGCCGGAGTGCCAGGAGGTCCTGGAGTCCGGTCTGGACGAGATCGGGATCGACCTGGATCGGACCGACTTCATCGCGACCCATCTGCACGCGGATCACGCGGGGCTCGTCTCGACCCTGCTCCGGGACGGCGCGCGGGCCTTCATGGGGGATCTCGATGCCCGGGTGATGAAGCTCGACTTCGCTCACCTCTCGAAGACCATCCCGCTCCGCGAGTACGCGGTCCGGAGCGGCTTCCCCGCCGAGGAGGTTCGCACCTCGCTTCAGAACCACCCCGGCAACAAGTACAGCTCGCAGACGATGGTGAGCTACCTCCCGCTCATGGGCGGCGAGACCTTCGAGGTGGGCGCCTACCGCCTGGAGGTGGTGGCGACGCCCGGACACACCAGCGGTCACATCGCGCTCTACGAGCCCGAGAAGAAGCTCTTCTTCTCCGGGGATCACGTGCTCGGCGACATCACCCCGAACATCCAGGCCTGGTCCGACGATCAGGATCCGCTCGCCACCTACCTCGCGAGCCTGGAGAAGGTCAGCCGCCTGGACGTGGAGCTCTGCCTTCCCGGCCACCGGAGCCTGATCGAGGACTTCGGGAAGCGGATCGCGGAGCTGGTGGAGCACCACCGGGTGCGCGCCAACGAGGTGCTATCGATCCTGGCGGAGGATCGCAAGACCGCCTACCGGACCGCGAGCGAGATGAGCTGGGACATCAAAGCCCGCTCCTGGGAGGACTTCCCGATCATGCAGCGCTGGTTCGCGACCGGCGAGGCGATCGCGCACATCCGCTACCTCGAGCGCAAGGGCCTGATCCGGCGCGAGGCGAAGGGCGGGCAGATCCTCTACTCGAGCGACGGAAAGTCGAGGCTCTGAGCGGCAGCTCGCGGCTCCGTCCCCGTCACCGCCGCGCCGAGAGCCCGCAGAGCCCCGCTGCCACCGCGAGCGCGGTGAAGAGCAGGAAGGCGGGAGTGTAGGAGCCGGCCGCGTCGTAGAGGAGCCCGGTCAAGACCGCTCCCAGCGCGGCGCCGCCGGTGTTGAGCAGGGTCAGGATCCCGAACACCGCACCGAAGTGCGCGAGTCCCAGGAGCTCGGCGGTGAGCGCGGGATTGACGATTAGCGGAGTGCCGATCGCGAAGCCGTAGACGATCGCGAAGGCGAAGGCGATCCCGAGTCTCCCCGCGCCCATCAGGAGCAGGATTCCGATCAGGATCAGGCCGAAGGCCAGAGCCACGGCCGGCCGCACCCCCCAGCGGTCGGCGATCGACCCCATTCCGATCTTCCCGATCACCGTCATCCCGGAGATGCCGGCGATGATCAGGCTCGCCCTCGCCTCCGCATGCCCGATGTCGGTCAGGTAGGGCATCAGGTGCACGCCCACGCCCATCGCCACCACGCCGGCGAGCACCATCATCGCTCCGATCATCCAGAAGGCCTGCGTCCTGATCGCCTCGCGCACGCCGAGTCCCTCGGCCGGGGCGCTCTCCGCCTGCGCGGTCGGACCGCCGTCGGGGAGCAGGCCCAGGTCGGAGGGCCGGGTGCGGATGAAGAGCAGGTTCACCGGCACCATCGAGAGGATGATGCACCCCGCGATCAGATAGGAGGTGCGCCAGCCCCAGTGGACCACGAGCCAGCTCGTCACCGGCACCATCAGCATCGCGCCGAGCCCGGTGCCCGTCATCGCGATCCCGAGCGCCTTTCCGCGCTTCGCGTGGAACCAGTTGGAGATCACCAGCGAAATGGGAATGATGGTGGCCGCTCCCTGGCCGATGCCGGAGGCGACGAACATGGAGTAGAACCAGGGGAGCGACTGCGTCCGCGAGAGCAGCATGGTGCAGAGGCCGATGACCGCGGCTCCGCTGGCCATGGCCGGCTTCGCGCCGATCCGATCGATCAGCCGGCCGATGAAGGGCGCCCCCATTCCCATCGCGACGGCTCCGAGCGAGATCGCGAGCGAGATCTCGCCCCGCGACCAGCCGAGATCGGCCTGGATCGGCTTCACGTAGACGGTGAAGGTGTTGACGGAGATGCCGAAGACGACGAAGTTGACCAGGAAGCAGACGGCGACGATGTACCAGCCGTAGAAGACTTTTCCCGTCCCGTCCGTCATCGGCTTCTCGACCCCCTAGCAGTCGCGGCGCGAGGCGCGGCCGCCGGTTGAGGAAGAGGCGGAGCTCACGCCGCCGAGAGGATGCGCCTCGCGACGTTCCGCGCACCCTTCATCACGCCCATCACGCCGCCCCCGCTCTCGCTCTGCGCACCGATGAACCAGAGACCCTCGAGGTCGGTCCGGTGCGCGGGATTCGACTTGCCCATCACCGGCGAGATGCCGCCGAAGGCGTGATGCGCGAGGTGGGTTCGCCGCTGGAAGTCCTCCGGCGTCATCACCACGCGCACCTCGCTCTCCTCGCGAAGCCCGGGCACGAAGCGCTCGGCTTCCGCGACCAGCTTGTCCGCCAGCTCCTCCCGGCGCGCCTCCCAGCTCCCCTCGCGGAGCCGGTTCGGGGCGATCGTGTAGATCGTCACGGCGTGGTGTCGGTGAGGGGCGAGCTCGGGCGAGTGCATGGAGGGAGCGTAGATCAGGAAGCCGTCCTTGCCCTGGTGGAAGCGGCCCTCCCGGCAGGCCCGGACGCCGCCGTCGATGTCGTAGCTCCCGTAGTAGTAGCAGAGGGCCGCGGGCTGGTGCCGGGCGACGTCGGTCGCGACGCCGAGGTGCACCATCAGCACCGATTCCATCGGCTGAAGGGCGTCGATCCTGCGGAGGGACTCCTCGCTCAGGTGCTCGCTCCCCACCAGCCGGTGGAAGGTCTCCTTCGCCCCGCCGCTCGCGAGAACCAGGTCGGCCGGCACCTCCCGCCCCCCGGCGAGACGCACGCCCCCGACCTTCCCTCCCTCGACGAGGATCTTCTCGACGGCGAGGCCGGCCTCGATCTTGCCGCCGCTCGCGCGGACCCTGCCGGCGAGCGCCTCGACCACCTTCCCGATCCCGCCGATCACGTAGCAGTAGGCGGGATGAGGGCCGGCCCGGCGGGGCTGCAGGGGGATCCTGCGATCGAAGGAAGTCTCGGGGTTGCATCCCGGGATGCCGAGGCCGGGGAACTCGCTCGGAAGCACCACGAAGTCGGCCAGGATGCCGGAGTAGACGGCCTTGAGCTCTGGCCTCTCGAAGAAGTGGTCGAGGAGCGTTTCGGCCGACCAGCCCGCCATCCCCGCGATCCTCCGAAAGGCCACCCAGGCCCGGAGCTTGAGCAGGAGCGCGGCCAGGCCCGCCCTGGTCTCGGAGCGCCGGGCGAGCGCCATCACGTCCATCATCCGATCGTAGAATCGGTAGTAGCGGCCCAGGCCGTCCGCCTCCTCGGGGAAGAGCGACGCGAGGCGCTCTCGCCGCCAGCAGGGCCCTCGGTAGGCCTCCGGCTTCCAGAGGGAGAAGTCGGGGAAGCAGATGCCCCGGTCCTCGCGCACGGCGCGCACCTGGTCGGCGACACCGAGCTCGGCGAGGATCCGCTGCGCGCTCTCCCCTGGAGCGAATCCCTCGAGGAGGAGCGGTCCCAGGTCCCATCCGTAGCCCTCTCGCCGGAGCGTGGCCGTGACCCCGCCGATCTCCGGGAACTGCTCGAAGACGCTCACCTCGTGGCCCGCCCGCGCGAGATAGGCTGCTGCGGTGAGCCCCGACATGCCCGAGCCGATCACGACTGCCCTCATCGCTCATCTCCTTGCGCGCCGCCGCCCGGGCTCGGCGAGCGGGTGAGAGATGCAGCCTAGTAAAGATTCCCCGATCCCGGCCATCCGATTTCTCTGGCCGTTGCCTCGCTTCCCGGAACCCTTGCGTCGCCAGCGGGCGCTCCGGCTCCAGGGGGAAACGGCGCTATGGTTGCGTCGCGCGAAAAGGGGACCAGCCGACGATGCGATCGATTGCCGAGATCAGTCCCAGCACCAAGCTCTGCGCGGTGATCGGGAACCCGGTCTCCCACTCGCTCTCGCCCGCCATCCACAACCGGGCCTTCCAGGAGCTGGGTCTCGACTTCGTCTATCTCGCCTTCCGCGTGGAGGACCTCCGCTCCGCGGTATCGGGAGTGCGGGCGCTCGAGAACTTTCGCGGTCTCAGCGTCACGATTCCCCACAAGGTGGCGATCCTCGAGTACTTGGACGAGGTCGCCGAGGTCGACCGGCAGATCGGCTCGATCAATACCGTGGTGAGCGAAGGGGGAAGGCTGCGCGGGTTCGGGAGCGACGGACCGGGCGCCCGCCAGGCGCTCGCCCAGGGCGGGGTCGAGGTGG